>Ga0256405_10000458_pt1 | contig 134842 bp, 111 predicted proteins | sample RumenRJG_02DNA_FD_189096 | JGI IMG/M metagenome (GOLD analysis project Ga0256405, IMG submission 189096) | Bovine rumen microbial communities from Lethbridge, Alberta, Canada - RJG_02 | ecosystem: Host-associated > Mammals > Digestive system > Stomach > Rumen | place: Canada: Alberta...
TTAATCATTAATCTGACAAAATAGCCATCAGTTCGGTGTTGAACCAGATATACTCCTTGCCGATTCGCTCTTTTGTGAGAAGACCGAGGCCCTCCAACTGACTGAGGTACTTCTTGGCAGTGTTAACGCTCTTAATAGTATCTGACAGAAGATTCTTTGGACGTATATAGGGCTGTTCGAACAGTTTGGAAAGGTTGAGTCTGGCCAGGGAGAGTTTGTTCTCCAAGATGATTCTTTCCGTCTTTTCCATTAAAGAACGGATACGGTTTATCTTATCAATAGTGTATTCCGATGTTTGTGAAACGGCTTCGAGCATGTAAAGAATCCACGCCTTCCAGTCCCTGAGCCCCGTTACGCTGTTAAGGGCGTAGTAATAAGCATCTTTGTTCTGGAGGATATAGGCGCTAAGGTATAGGATGGGCAGGTCCAGAAGCCCCTTTTGAATCAAATAGATAATGCATAGGATTCGGCCTGTCCTGCCGTTGCCGTCCCGGAATGGATGGATGGCTTCAAACTGGTAATGTGCCATCGCCATTTTGAGGAGAGGGTCAATGGGAAAGGACGAATCGTCGTTCAGAAAGTCAATCCAGTCGGCCATCTTTTTTTCTACTACTCCCTTTCCTCTGGGGGGAGTATAGACGGTTTCTGCCTGGTAGGGACGAATCCCCTCGTGCGTCTGTTTGACTTGACGGAAGATGTCGACGACTGTTTCGACGCTTAAGTTTTTCTCTTTGTTGATGTCTTGGAAACCTTTCCAGAGTGCTTCCCTGTAATGCAGAATCTCTTTGGCCGGTCCTTCCAGGTAGTCGTCTTCCTGGTAGGATAAACTACGATAGAGTTCATCGTCCGTGGTGAAAATATTCTCAATGGCGCTACTGGCTTTCGCTTCCCGTAAAGCTATTGTGTTAACGAAGATTGATTGGTTGGGAAGTGTCGCAGCCAAGCCTTTCAATTCGGCCAGGCGCCTGCTTGCTAAAACCAGTTTAGCGCCAACTTCTTCGTCCATGTACAGCGCCGACTCCGGAGGAAGTGGAGTAAGATTGTTGTACGGAATATATCTATCGTATGGTTCCATTTTGATAGTTTTCTTTTCAACTGTCAAAAATAGCAAAATTTTGACAGTTTGCAAAATTTCTGTCAAAAAAAAGCCGGCCCTCGAAAAAGCCGGCTTGTGCGGGTGAAGGGACATTTATCGAACCGTTTTTTGAAGGCTATTATACGGTTTATCTATTTGGTGTTCGGTCTCATTGCTCTTCTTGATTCTTGCTGCCATATAGTGGACTGTCGGGTTCCGCGACAAATCTTAATGCCGACTCATGATACTCATAGCCGTCCACATGGCTTAATGCATCTCTGACCAGATTCAAATCAAGGCATTCTTCCAATTTGGAGATGGTGTCCAAAGTCAGATTCTCTGAACCTTTAAGTAGTTTAGAAACATACTGCGGGGAGCATTTCAACTTTTCCGCAAGTTCTTTCTGGCTCATTTTGAGCTCCTCCAAACGATGCATGACCGTTAGGGCTATGAAACCGGAATAGCGAAGCCAACGGCGGTTCTCCCGTCGCCATTGGGCTTTCTCTCTCCAATCGGTTTTGACCTCATGCTTTAGTAGCACAGAGATTTCTTTATCCGTTGCTTTCTTCATCATAGTCTTCAAATCCGTTGTAATCAAATATACCCTGAGATAACAGATAGTCGCGTACTTTGTTTAGCTTATGGAGTTCCTCCAGAGTATGTTCACGCTCTTGCATGGTAGCCGTTAGTTTAATGGCTCCCCCGGTAATGATGTATCGGCCAGATTCCAGTCTGATGGCATATAGCCGTAGCCAGGATGCATGGGTGTGATATTGCCCCTTTGCTTTTTCTCTTCCCAGCAAAACTTCCGACAATCTGGTATTTTCCAATGGCCGGAACAACTCATCCAGATTTGCATCCGGGTCTATGTCCATGATAAGGCATTCCAAATCATTGGCGTCATCGACTGTATCGAACACAGCGCGGTCTATATCCGTGATATGGAAGAAGGAAGACAAGTCCTCTACATGTTTCATAAAAAACGCTCTTAACCATTCATAATCATTCCATTGCGTAAACACTCTCTCCAAAATGTTTACAACGTCTCCATCATACATCACAGCCCACAGCCGTCCGTTGTCAAGTATTCTTTCAAACCTCATATCATGTACTTTTTGCAAAAGTAATACAATTATCTCAGTTAATCAACTTTTAGGTTGATTATTTGTAAAAAGGTATAAGAAAACGAAAAAGCCGGCCCTCGAAAAAGCCGGCTTGTGCGGATGGGGGGACTCGAACCCCCACGCCGTAAGGCACCAGATCCTAAGTCTGGGTTGTCTACCAATTTCAACACATCCGCAAGTAGCGGTGCAAAGATAATAAAAAAAATTGGGGCCGGATGGATACTATTGAAAGTATTTGCTATATTTGCAAGTGACAAGTAACAAAAATGTTATAGATCCATGGATAGTCCCTTTATATATGATCGTTATGTGACGGGGAAGCATTTTGTTGGTCGCAAGGACAGTTGTGCCATTCTGGGCAACCTTCTGTCTAACGGAGAGCATGTCTGTATCTACTCTCCGCCCAAGACCGGCAAGAAATCGCTGATTCAGCAGACCCTGTTCAACATGCGCATCGGCGGAACACAGTTTGTGGTGGGCGAAATGAACCTGGTGAATGTCCGTCATCTGACCACCTTCCTGATCCGGTACGGTGCCACGGCACTCCGTAGTGTGGCCACCACGCCTGCCGAATATGCCGATCTTGTCCAGCGTTTCCTGGGTGATACCCATTTCGTGTTCGACCGTCGCCGCTTTGCTCAAAGTGAAGAGGTGGTGTCGCTGAACTGGGACCCGGACGAAAAGGATGTCTCTGAGATGCTGCGCTTCCCGTTCCGGATTGCCAGCGACCGGGGAGTAAAACTGATCCTGATCCTGAACGAGTTCCAGAATTTGGACCTGACGGAAGACGGTGACCATCTTTTCAAGTCGCTGAACTGCGTCATGAAAGAGATGCGTTCGTCGGGTAATACTTCCTGTTCGATGCTGCTCTGCGGGTCCAAGGTCAACGCGATGAAGAACATCTTCGAACAACGCCGCCGCTTCCATCGCCAGGTGGAACGGTTCGATATTCCCCGGGTTGAACCCAAGGATATTGTCGATAGCATTACCCGCGGCTTCCTTTCCAGCGGCAAAGTCGTAGAGAAAAATTTGCTTTTGGGGATGTGCAACCTCTTCCGCTGCCATTTGGGTTACATCTATCATTTTGTTTCTGTATGTGACTCACTTACAAAAGGTTATATTACGGAGGTCGTGATGATGGATGCCCTGAGAATCCTGGTGTCCATCCACGAGCCGCGTTACGTGGCCATGATGGACGAACTGACGACATTTCAGGTGAACCTGCTTCTGGCATTCGTGGACGGCCATACCAAGTTCAGCAGTGCGGAAGTCATCCGCGACTATGGGCTTCATTCATCGGCCAACGTCCGGCGGCTGAAAGATGCGTTGATCAAAAAGGAAATTGTTTCGTTGAATGAGAACGATGAACCGCAAATCACCGATCCGCTGTTCGATTATTGGGTAAGAAGGTATTATTTTGAAAAGAAACCGCAGTAATGGGAAAGAAAAAAATCGTGGTTTTGACCGGAGCGGGGGTAAGCGCCGAAAGCGGCATCAGCACCTTCCGCGACAACGGGGGATTGTGGGACCGGTACGATGTAAACGATGTGGCCTCCATCGACGGATGGTTCCGCAACCGCAAGCTGGTGCTGGATTTCTATAACCTCCGGCGGGCCGAGCTGGAAAAGGCACGCCCCAATGCCGCCCACCTGGCTATTGCCGCTTTGGAGAACCGCTATGAGGTAACGGTGGTTACCCAGAACGTGGACAACCTGCACGAGCGGGCGGGCAGCACCAAAATCATCCACCTCCATGGCGAACTTACCAAGGTCCGCCCCGAAACCGGGGTGTATGACAGTTCGTTCTCGGAGGCGGAAATCATCGATGTGGGGTATTCGGCGGTTCATTTGGGCGATACCGCCCCGAACGGGAGCCAGTTGCGCCCGCATATCGTTTTCTTCGGTGAAAGCGTCCCGAAAATTGATGCCGCGATCAGCGTGGTGGAGCGGGCCGATATCCTCCTGATCGTGGGTACCTCGCTGCAGGTGTATCCCGCGGCGGGACTGTACCGGTACGCCCCGTCGGGATGTCCGATTTATATCATCGACCCGAAAGAGGTTCCCGTGGCGGATCCCCGCATCACGCAGATCCGGGAGGTGGCTTCCCGCGGAATGGAAATTTTCCAAGAATATTTGGAAGGAAAATAATTTTTTTCTTACCTTTGCAGCCGCTATAAGAAAAGGAGGTGATAAAGCAATGATTATAGTCCCCATCAAGGAAGGTGAAAACATCGAACGGGCCCTCAAGAAATTCAAGAGGAAATTTGAAAAGACCGGTGCGGTTCGCGAAATGCGTGCCCGCAAGAACTTCGAAAAGCCGTCGGTGAAGAAGAGAGCCGCCCGCATGAAGGCGATCTACGTTCAGCACCTGCAGCTTCAGGACGAGCAGTAAGCCTCCCCTTTAGAAGAGTAAATAAAGATGTCGGAAATGCTTCCGGCATCTTTTTTTTGTGTATATTTGTACGTTCAGGCGCATTTGGCAATGGCAGAAAAGAAAACACGCAAGCATCCGATACTCCGGACCGTCCTTTTCTCGGTCCTGGGGTTGTGGGTGGCCGTTATCCTGGTGCTCCAGATTGCCCTGAACGGGACGGTCCTGACGTCGCTGGCCAACCGCTTCGTTCCCCGTTTCGTGGATGCTGACGTCCGTTTCGGCCGTATTTCGGCCTCAATGTTCCGCAGTTTCCCTTACCTGAATGTCACCGTGGACAGCCTGGCCGTGACGTATCCGCACGAACGATTTGCGGCCCATGACAGCCTGGGCGCTCCGTCCTTCCTGCGCAAATTGGGACGGGGTGCAAAGGCGGATACCTTGCTGTCGGCCCGCCGGTTATCTGCATCGGTCAACTACCTGACGCTCGTAAGCGGGCGGATCCGTGTCCGCCGGGCCGATCTGGACGGGCCGCGCATTTTCGCACACCGGTATGATTCCACGGCTGCCAACTGGGATATTTTCCACAAGGATACCACCGAAACCGAGGGGTCGGGTTTGCCGCCCGTAACGGTCCTGGGCGCCTCGCTTACCGGCCGGCCCCTGGTGGTGTTCAGCGCACCGGCCGATACCATTTTCGCTTCCATGCGCATGCGTAGGCTCGTTTTCCGCGGGAAAGCCGTCGTGGATAACATCCCGGCGAGCCGTTTCGGCCTGGAATTGGATACGATGTTTGTGACCGGCCGTCTTCCGGCCGATACCCTGGCCCTGGGCCTGGACCGCATCCGGATGAACCAGCGGGAAGACCATGTTGCTTTCGAAGTCGCCGCCAAGGCTTTTCTGGCCCTTTCCTCTGTAGGACGGATGGCCGTTCCCATCCAATTGGAAGGGAGATTCGGTTTCCCCCGCAAGGACGGATATCAGACTTTCTTCCTGCAGGATTTCAAGGCCCGGGTGGCCACGTTGGACCTGCATGCCGAAGGAGAAGCCGTGCTTCATTCGGACAGTACATATATAAAAGGAAATGCTGCCATCGACCGGTGCAAGATCGCGGAACTGATGGCGTTCCTGGGACCCAATTTCCCGGAGCTGAAACGCATCAAGACCGATGCAGCCGTGACCATGACCGCCCGTTGCGATGGGTGGTATCATCCGGCCGGAAAAAGGCTTCCGGCGATGGAAACGCGGCTGGAGATTCCCCGGTCGATTCTGGCGTTCGAGGGGGTTCCCGGGCAGGGGACCATCGACATGGACCTGACCGCCCTGACCGACGGGAAGGGCCGCTTGGATGCCAACTTGAAAGACCTCTGCCTGGGTGTGCAGGGGATGGACCTGCAAGCCCGTGGAAAGGTCCGCGATATCCTGGGCGGGGATCCGCTCATCGACTTGCAGGCAGACTTGCAGGCCAATATGGGTGACCTGGTGCATTATCTTCCTGACAGTCTGGACATTTCGGCCAGCGGCAGATTGGCCGGAACCCTTTCCGGGAAGATCCGGCTGTCGCAGTTGAACCTGTATCAATTTTCTGAATCGAATCTGCGGGGAAAGCTGGAAAGCGGCGGAATTACGGTGGATGCACCCCGTTATGGACTCAACGCCTTCCTGGACCATGCGGTCCTGTCCCTGGGTCCGGTGCCCGAATCGAAGGACAGCACGGTGGGGCTGACGGCGAGCATCGACAGCCTTCGGGCCGTTTTCCGTGACAGTACCTTTATCCGTGGCACCGGGCTGGTGCTGGCGGCATCGAACCGAAAAAAGGCCCTGGACGGCCGCCTGACCGTGCGGAGCCTGGGCATGATGGATGCCGATTCCTGTTTTGTGGGCGCGTTCGGGATGCAGAATTCTTTCCGTTATGCCGAGGCGGGCAATGGCCGCATGCGGATACCGGAGATGTCCTTCTCCAGCAACAGCCGCGGCATTTTCATGCGGCAGGGCGTGAACCGCTTCGGCGTCCGGGATGCGAAGATTTCCGCATCGGCGCGCCGCAGGGCGGTCCGGGACGCCATCCGCCGCAAACAGCTGCTGGATTCCCTGGAGCGCGTGTATCCTGGCGTGCCGCGCGACTCCCTGTTTGCGCGGATGTTCCGTGACCGTATGGCTGGGATGAGGCTGCCGGACTATTTGAGTGACAAGGACTTCCAGGACAAGGATGTAGACCTTCGCCTGGGTGAATCGGTGGCGAAATACTTCCGGGAGTGGGCACTTTCCGGGAAACTGGAAATCGGCGGCGGGCGCATCATGACCCCCTATTTCCCGCTTCGGAACGAACTGTCCGATATCGGCGGATCCTTTTCCAACGACGGCATCACCCTGCGGAACGCCACCTTGCAGAGCGGCGGGTCCGATGTAAGTGCAAGCGGCTCCATCACTGGATTGCAGCGGGCGCTGACAGGCCGCCGGACCAAGGGACACCTGAAACTGGATTTGCGGATGACCTCGCAGCGGCTGGATGCCAACGAACTGCTTACCGCCTATTTCTCCGGCGCGCAATTCGTCCCCCCGGCAGAGACGGCCGCGCTGGAAGACCTTTCCGACGAGGAGTACCAGCGGCAGCTGGATGCCGGGCAAAAGGCCGCGGTGGAACCGGCCGGTAGCCCGCTGATTGTGGTGCCGGCCAACTTAACTGCCAAGGTGTCGCTCCAGGCCAATGAAATTGATTATTCCGACCTGAATATCAACTGGATGGCTTCGGATATCCTCATGAAAGAACGTTGTATCCAGCTCACCAATACCCTGGCTACTTCCAATATGGGGGATATCTATTTTGAGGGTTTCTATTCCACGCGTACCAAGAAAGACCTGAAAGCCGGTTTCGACCTGACCCTTTCCGATATTACGGCCGATAAGGTAATCACCCTCTTCCCGGCCGTGGACAGCATTTTGCCCATGCTGAAGTCTTTCAAGGGTATGCTGGATTGTGAAATGGCGGCCACGGCAGACATCGATACCAGCATGAATATCGTCATGCCCAGCGTGGATGGCATTGTGAAAATGAACGGTACCAACCTGGAACTGGAGGAAAGCGGAGAACTGCGGGAAATCGCCAAAACGCTGATGTTCCGGAACCGCAGCGGCAGCACCATCGACGACATGTCGGTCCAGGGCATCATCCGGGACGATTTGCTGGAAGTGTTTCCTTTTGTGCTCAAATTTGACCGTTACTGCCTGGCTATGAGTGGTATACAGCATTTCGACCAGCGTTTTCAGTACCACATTTCGGTGCTGAAATCTCCGGTTCCGTTCCGTTTCGGCATCAATATTTCCGGTAACTTCGATTCGTGGAAATGGAAGTTGGGAAGGGCGCTGTACAAGAATACCGATGTGCCGGTCTTTACGGCCCAGGTGGACACGTTGAAGTATAACCTCGTCAGTTCCATCCACAATATTTTTACGCGAGGGGTGGATATCGCCGTTGAACGGACCCGCGCTTTGCAGGATTCTATCGCCGTACGCAAGGAGCAGGTGGGCCTGGTCCGGGACTATCTGAGCCGGACTGCAGACGCCCAGGTCGATACGCTCATGCGCTCCCGCTTGGATTCGTTGAAGTCCGGCCGCGCGGTCATGGAACCCATGCCGGGAGAAAAGAAAGAAGATGAATAGCAAGGATTATCTTGAAGTAAGCATTCGCGTGCAGCCGTTTTCAGAGGAATCGGCCGAAATCGTGGAAGCCTTTGTGGCGGAACTCCCGTTTGATTCTTTTGTCGTCGAGGATCCTTGTTTGAAATGCTATATCCAGGCGTCCCTGTTTGAGCCGGCTGCCTTGGAGGAAGCCCTTGCTGCCTGTGGAAGTCCGTCCTGGACGTCCCGGGCAGTGCAGGGTGAGAACTGGAACCGCACCTGGGAGCAGGAGGGCTTCACACCGATCAGCGTGGTCGGGAAGGTGTGGGTGGGGCCTGCCGGCCATCCGAAGGCCCGCGGCGGCCGTTTCCACATTTCCTTGCTGCCCGAAATGGCCTTCGGGACCGGACATCACCAGACCACCTGGCTCATGCTCTACGCCATGCTGGGCTGTGAAGGCCTCATCCGGGGTGGCCGGGTGGTGGACCTGGGCTGCGGAACGGGGGTGCTGGCCATCCTGGCGGCGAAAATGCGGGCCGCGCAGGTAGATGCCATCGATATCGATGAGGTGGCGGTACAATCGGCCCGGGAGAATGCGCGCCTGAACCGGGTGGGTTCGCGGATTGCGGTGACCTGCGGGGACGCGTCCGCCCTCGACGGCGGCCGGTACGATGTCATCCTGGCGAATATCCATCGGAACATCATCCTGGATGCGCTTCCGCGGATGAAAGCGGCTCTTGCAAGCGGCGGTGTGGTGCTCCTGAGCGGGTTCTATTATGCCGATGCTGAAGCGATTCTGGAGGAAGCCCGCGGGCGGGGGCTGGCCTCGGAGGCCGACATCCTTACCCGGGAGGATCCGGACGAAAACCCGCAGGCCTGGGCCTGTCTGGTGCTACAATCGCAAAAATAATTTTGCAATTTCGGCACAATTTCGTACCTTTGCAGTCCCTTAAAAGATTATATGTCCGCTAAGCTACTGATTAAGAGCCGTTTAAAGATAGCCGCTTACGGATCAAACGATAAAAAGTTTTGTTTTTATGTACGCAATCGTTGACATTGCAGGCCAGCAGTTCAAAGTAGAAGCTGGAAATGAGATCTTCGTGCAGCGCCTCGCTGCCGCCAAGGATGCCTCCGTCGAGTTCGACAAGGTGCTTCTGGTGGACAATGAGGGTGCGGTGAAGGTTGGTGCCCCTTATGTAGAAGGTGCCGTTGTCAAGGCTACCGTCCTGGACGACCAGGCCAAGGCAGACAAGGTACTTGTTTTCAAGAAAATCCGTCGTAAAGGATTCCAGAAGCTGAATGGCCACCGCCAGAAGCTCACCAAGATCCGTATCGATGCTATCGCTTAATCATTAGGAGGAACAAATTATGGCACATAAAAAAGGTCAATCCAGTTCGAAGAACGGTCGTGAATCCCAGAGCAAGCGCTTGGGTATCAAGAAGTTCGGTGGTGAGGTCGTAAAGGCCGGTAACATCCTCGTCCGTCAGCGCGGCACGGTACACAACCCGGATCGCAATGTGGGCATCGGCAAGGATCATACCCTGTATGCCCTGGTGGACGGTACCGTCAAATTCACGAAGAAGAGAGAGAACAAGTCTTACGTTTCCGTGGTTCCTTTTGAGAACTAGTACTCGGAGATTTGTACAATCGTTAAAGGGGACTGGCACTTCGGGTACTCGGGTGCAGTCCTTTTTTTGTTTTATAGCAAGAGATTATGCTTACACTCAAATTGCTTCGCGACGATCCGGAATACGTGATCCGCAAGCTTGCCGTCAAGAATTTTGACGCGCGCACCATTGTCGAGGACATCATCCGCCTCGACGCCAACCGCCGTTCGATGCAGGCCGAGAGCGATGCCCTGGCCTCGCAGCAGAAGCAGAAGGCGGCCCTGATCGGCGGCCTCATGAAGGAAGGCCGCAAGGAAGAAGCCGAGCAGGCCAAGCAGGAAGTGGCTGCCTTGAAGGCCCGTTCCGCCGAACTGCTCGCTGCCGCCGACGAGAATAACAAAGAACTCGAGGCCAAACTGGTCCTCCTGCCCAATATCCCGTGCGACCTGGTCCCCAACGGCAAAGGCGCAGAGGATAACCTCGTGGTGAAAATGGGCGGTCCGGAGGTTGATCTTCCGGCCGATGCCCTCCCGCACTGGGAACTGGCCAAGAAATACGATATCATCGACTTTGACCTGGGTGTAAAACTCACGGGTGCCGGTTTCCCGGTTTATAAGGGAAAGGGTGCCAAACTGCAGCGCGCCCTCATCAACTTCTTCCTGGACGTGAATACCGCCGCGGGGTATAAGGAGGTGGAACCGCCGGTCATGGTGAACGCCGCGTCCGGTTTCGGTACCGGCCAGCTGCCCGACAAGGAAGCCCAGATGTACTATGTGGGGCTGGACGATTTCTACCTTGTCCCGACCGCCGAGGTCCCCGTGACCAATATTTTCCGCGATGAGATCCTCGCCGACAATGCTTTCCCGCAGAAGTTGACGGCCTATACGCCCTGCTTCCGCCGCGAAGCCGGATCATACGGCAAGGATGTGCGTGGCCTAAACCGCCTGCACCAGTTTGACAAAGTGGAAATCGTCCGCGTGGAGAAGCCGGAAGATTCCTATGCCGCCTTGGACGAAATGATTGCCCACGTGGAAGGAATCGTGAACAAACTGGGCCTGAAGTACCGTATCCTGCGCCTGTGCGGCGGCGATATGAGCTTCACCTCGGCCATTACCTACGATTTTGAGCTTTGGAGCGCCGCCCAGGGCCGTTGGCTGGAGATTTCTTCGGTTTCCAACTTTGAATCCTACCAGGCCAACCGCCTGCATCTCCGTTACAAGGACGAGAATGGCAAGACCCAGCTCTGTCACACCCTGAACGGCAGTTCGCTGGCTCTTCCGCGTGTCGTGGCCGCCTTGCTCGAAGACAACCAGAAAGAAGGTTATATCGAGATCCCTGAAGTCCTGCGTCCGTACACCGGTTTCGACCGCATCGACTGATGCCGGACGAGAAAATCATATTAGGCATTGACCCCGGAACCAACTTGCTTGGTTTCGGGGTTATCCGTGCCTTGGGCCGAAAGGCGGAGTATGTGGACATGGGCATCCTGGACATCCGCAAGGAGAAGGATGCCTATACCAAAATCCACGCCATCTGGGAATTTACCGGTCAGTTGTGCCGGAGTTATCATCCGGATATCCTGGCCGTGGAATCACCTTTCTATGCCAAGAACGCCCAGGTACTCTTCAAACTGGGCCGTGCCCAGGGAGCTGCCATCACGGCGGCGGTAGCAGCCGGATTGGACGTGTTTGAATATGCGCCCCGCAAAGCCAAGGAGGCGATTGTGGGCAACGGCGCCGCTTCCAAAGAGCAGGTGGGAATGATGCTGGAAAAGACGCTTGGGGTCACCCTCAAGGCCGAACACCTGGATGCGACCGATGCCCTGGCCATTGCCATGTGTCACTTTTATGAGATGACATCGCCGCTGGCCGGCAAATCCGGCGGCAAAGGATGGGAACAGTTCTTGAAGGATCATCCGGAAAGGATAAAATAAATCTTCTCCCGGTTAAACCGGAAGCCCGTTTTCTTGTCAATATAATTGACAATGTTTTTATTTATGAAGGGATTTTGCATCAAGCAGATGTTTGCAGGTGCCGCCGTTCTCGTGCTGGCGCTTGTTTTTTGTATTCCGGCTTCCGCACAGGGCGGTAAGGTAACGGCTACGCTACAGGACGCAGCCAATGGTGAACCAGTTGGATTCGCGACGGTATCCTTAACCAAGGCGGGTTCGAACAAGGCCCAGAAATACGCCTTGTCGGACGACAAAGGCCGAGCGGTCCTGGAGAAGGTAAGCCCTGGTACCTACACGTTCAAGGCGGAAATCCTGGGGTACAAAGCCATTTCCCGGGAGGTAAACGTTAAGGGGCACGTGGATCTGGGCGTGCTGAAGATGGAAACCGACCGTCAGGTGCTGGACGCCGCTTCTGTAAGCGCCGCCGGCAATCCCATCATCATCAAGAAAGATACGGTAGAGTATAACGCTTCCTCGTTCAAGACTACCGACAACGACATGCTGGAAGACCTCCTGAAGAAACTCCCGGGTATTGAAGTAGGGGAGGACGGCTCCATTACCTCCAATGGCAAGACCATCAGCAAGATAACCATCGACGGAAAGACCTTCTTCCTGGACGATCCGCAGCTGGCGTCCAAAAATATCCCCGCCAAGGCCATCCAGAAGTTGAAGGTGGTGGACAAGAAATCGGAGCAGGCCCAGTTTACGGGTATCGATGATGGAGACGATGAAACCATCATCGATCTATCCTTCCATCCGGGCATGAAACAGGGTTCTTTCGGGAATGTGATGCTGGGTGGCGGTCATGATGTCCCGGCGGCCAATGCGGGGAAGGGAGACTATCGTTTCCAGGGTGCCGCCTTTGCGGGCAAGTTTGCCGACAAGAGCCAGATCAGCATCATCCTGAACGGGAACAATACCAATAACCGGGGCTTCAACGACCTGGCCGGCAGCATGATGCAAGGCATGCGCGGCGGTGGCGGCGGCATGGGCCGGGGCAGCGGCGGTTTCGGCCGCGGAAACGGTATCACCACGTCCTGGATGGGCGGCGTGAACGGTGCCTTCGACCTTTTCGACGACAAGATGAAACTGGAAGGGAACTATCTCTACAACGGCTCCGAACGGGCGGTGGAGGAGTCCTCTTATAAGGTCACCTATCGGGACGACGGTACCAGCCTGATCAATTCTTCGGATGGCTGGAGCAATACCAACAGCTACGGCAATCGCATCGGTTTCCGGATCGACCACAAATTCTCCGAGAACACGTCCATCCTTTTCCAGCCGCAGGTGAACTGGGGCCGGGGCAATTTCAACGAGTACTCGGACTCCCGGACCTGGAATGCCGATGCCGCCGGTAACCAGACCCTTACCAACGAAGGCTTCAACTTCAACGGTGGTAACAACAACAACTGGCAGGCCAATGGTTTCCTCCTGTTGCGCCAGAAACTGGGGAAGGCGGGCCGGACCCTCTCGTTCTTCGGTCGTTACAACTTCAGTAACAACGACTTGAACGGACTGAACCAGAGCCTCACCACCTATTACAAGCAGGGCGCGCAGCGGGATTCCGTGGTGAATCAGCGCTACGACCAGAACAGCAAGAGTGCCAGCCTGTCTGGCCGGCTCAACTATACCGAGCCCCTGGCCGAGCATTGGTTCCTGGAGGGAAATTATAGTTTTGGCTGGAGCCGTTCCAAATCCTACAAGAATACGTACGACGGCCTGGATATTCCTGACTTCAAGCACAACTATGATACCTGGACGGGGGACAAGACCGGGATCCCGAACCCTACTTTCTCCAACAACATAGAGAATGTCCACATCACCCAGCGGATCGGTGCCACCCTGGTTTATCAGATATCCGGCCTGCAGGCGCAGGTGGGCATGAGTGCGAACCCGACCCGGATGACCAACTCCACCACCCGTCACGGCAAGGAGCAGAACTACGAGAGCAACGTGGTCAACTGGGCACCGAATGCGATGATCCGCTGGGATGCGAGCGAAAGCACCAACTTCCGCCTCTTCTATTTCGGACGTTCGGCCCAGCCTTCCACTTCGCAGTTGATGCCGGTGCCCGACAATACCAACCCGCTGCGCGTGAGTTTCGGTAACCCTTATCTGGAGCCGTATTTCAACCACGATATCCGTTCCGAATTCCGTTACTCGAACCGGAAGAAGTTCACTTCCATGAACCTTACCCTGGACGGCGGTATGGTCCAGAGCCCCATTGTGAATGCTACCTGGACTGACCTGCAGGGCGTTTCGTACTCTTTCCCGGTGAACGGTCCCAATTCCTTGCGCATGAGCGCCCGTATGTTCTTGAACGTGCCAGTCTTGAGCAAGAACTTCACGCTCTCCAACTTCCTCAATGCCAATTACAACAGCATGGGTTCCTATATCGGCAGCACCCGGTTCGACATGACACCGTACTACAAGCAAGGTGAATTTGATTACGATTCCTTCCACCGGGACTATCCCAATCTGGACGATTCGGACAAGTTTACCTTGAACAAGACCCGCTCCCTGAGCGTTTTCGAACGCATCCGCCTGACTTGGCGCAATGATGTGGTGGAATTGTCCGGCGGTGCGCATACGCGCATGTCCAAGGCCTGGTACACGGTGGTGAACAATGCTTCCAATGCCAACATGACCTGGAACAACCAGGCTCATTTTTCGATGAACTGGACGCTCCCGGCCGGCCTGGGCCTGGTGTCTGAGTTCCGCTACAATTGGTACAATGGTTATTCTACGGACCAGCCTTCGGAATATGTGCTGAACGCCACGATTACCAAACTCCTCTTTAAGAAGAAGGTGACGTTGGCCGTGAATGCCTACGACATCCTGAACCAGGCCAAGAACCTGAGTGTGTCGGATACGGCCAACTATCATACGGAAACGCGCAACAACACCCTTGGGCGGTATATCGTCCTTTCGCTGACTTACCGCTTCGGTACTTTCGACGCCTCCAAGATGCGCGCTCCCGGTGGCCGTGGTCCGGGCGGTATGGGCGGTCCCCGCCGCTAAAGGTTTAACCGCGTCTGGTCAGTATCCGCACGGCCAGGCCGGTCAGGAGCAGGAAAAACAACAGCGAACAGAGGCGGCCGATGATGTCGCCGTTCTGGACAAAGAAGGTTTGACAATCCTCCAGGGCAATTTCGCCTTGGAGGATTTCTTTGGTCCACCAGGAAGTCTGGGCCAGGATATCGCCCCGCGCATCGATGATGGCGGACAGGCCGGTGTTGGCGCAGCGGGCGATGGCCCGGCGCGTTTCGATGGCCCGCAGGCAGGCGTAACTCAGGTGCTGGCGGTAGCCCGGCGTATCGCCCCACCAGGCGTCATTGGTGATGATGACCAGCGCCCGGGCGCCGGCTCGAACGTATTCCGTGCAGAACTCGCCGTAAATGGACTCATAGCAGATGGCGCAACCCAGCGGCACGCCCCCGCAGGATAGGGTCGTCCGCTCTTTCTGGCCTACGCAGCGGCCCATCACGCCGCCCAGCAGGTCGTCCAGCGGGCGGAACACCTTCGGGTAGGGCATCATCTCCACGCCCACCACTAACTTGCTCTTCAGGTAGGTCTCGCCGGTACCGGCCATCACCGCCAGGTTATGGGAGTGGTACCACAGGTTGTCGTGCAGGAACCGGGCGTTCGGAGAAGGTCTTTCGGCCGATACAATCCGCGTGTACCCCGATGCTCCCAGCATCACGTGCGTTCCGGGGAATTCTTCCTGCAGGGCTGTGAAGCGCCGCCAGGTGCGGCTTTCGGCCGGGAAACCGGTGATGATATCGTTGGTAAAGGTTTCGGGCGAGAGCAGCAGGATGTTCCCCGCCGTATCGGTCCGTCCCCGGAGCGCCTGGCGGAACTGGTCTTCCAGGATGGCGTTCTGCTCATCCTGGCTCAAAGCTTCGAATTTGTGATACGGGTCGATGTTGGGTTGGGCGATGATCACGGGCAGTTTCTCCTGCGGCTCCTCGTACCGGGCGAACAGGACCATCGAAACGGCCACCGGCGCGGCCAGCAGCGCAAAAAGTCCGATGACGGCGGCCGCCCGTGCCTTTCCGTTCCAGCGCTGCCAATTTCCGTTGGACAAGCTGACCATCATCCCGAAGACCGACAGATTTACGGCCCACACCCAGAGCGAGCCTCCCAGGGTCCCGGTGTACTCGTACCATTGCACCAGGCCGGTAGATCGGGCGAAAGCGTTTCCCAGCACGAGCCAGGGCCAGGATATTTGGGCCGATGTCAGGTACCACCGTTCCCAGGCGATCCACGCCAGGGCCAGAAAGAGGTAGGGAACCACCCCCGTAAAGTGCTTCTTGGACAGGCGGAACAGCCCGAAAATCAACGACATCTGCAACGCATTGGCAAAGATGGCAAACAGGCCGCCGCCAAGGGTGGCGTTGCAAACCCAGAAGGTCGTAGCGGCATTCCACAGCACGAAGATTCCGTAGTGCCAGGGCCACAGGCGCCGGATGCCGGTCTGTGAGGCGATGTGCTCCAGACAAAGCAGGGGCACCCAACCGATCAGGGCCAACCAGCCGCAGTGCGGTACCAGGAAGGGTATCGACATCAGCAGGGCCGTCAGGGCCGCAAGCAGCAGGAACAATCGTGTCGGATGATTCATATTTTACAAATATATGAATTATTTTTTAGTAACTTTGCAGGAAATGGGCAGAGAAGATGTTGATCGATATTCTTAAATCCTATCTCATTGGTATTTGTGCGGCGGCGCCGCTGGGACCGATTGCCATCCTGGTGTTGCAGAAAACCCTGCATTACGGGCACCGGGGAGGCTTCACGTCTGCTCTGGGGTCCACACTGGTCGATACCACCTATGCCATCATCTCCATCTTTGCCCTGGCTATCGTAAAGGAATTTGTGAACGTGCACCAGAATACCCTGCTGATCATCGGTGGCGTCATCCTGATGGGCGTGGGTTATTCCATGGCCATGCGTGACCCGTTCCGCAAGATGAAAGCAGATGGCGGGGCGCCGGCTGCAACCTGGAAAGACTTTGTCCAGGCTTCCCTGACGGCCATTTCCAATCCGGGTGCCATTTTCATCATGCTGGCCCTCTTTACCTTCTTTAATGTAGGCGACCAGCCGCAGGATTTGCGCGTGGCACCCCTTATCATTGCCGTAGCCCTGGGGTCGGCAACCTGGTGGTTCTGCTTTACCTGGGTGTTCAGCCGGTGGCGCAATTCCTTTAAATTCAGGACATTGATGTGGATCAACCGGATCAGTGGCATCCTCATCGGCATCATTGGTCTTGCCCTGCTGGCCGAAGGTATTTATCAAATCGCATTCTGAGAAAAATGAAAAAGGACGAAGAAAAGAAAGGTTTCTTTCACAACTGGATTGTCAAGAATTTGCTTTGGGCGGTGGTGGCCATCGTCGCCATCCTCCTGCTCTCGGCTTTCCTGCTGTCCCGCATCACCCATCACGGGAAGGTTATCCGGGTGCCGGATTTCACCGGGATGACGGTGAACCAGGCGGACCAATATGCCCACGACGCATCGCTGCGGATCGATATTGCCGATTCCGTTTTCGTGAAACGGATGGCTCGCGGGGCGGTGTTCAGCCAGAATCCCAAGCCGGGTGCAACGGTCAAGACCGGCCGCCGGGTGATGCTTACCATCAACGCCATGAATGCCAAAAAGGTGAGCATGCCCAACCTGGTGGGGTATTCCATGCGCCAGGCCAAGGCGGAGTTGAACTCCCGCGGCCTAACCCTGGGCCGGTTGCTCTATGTGGATGACATGGCCACCAACAACGTCCTGCGCCAACTCTACAAGAACCGACAGATAGAAGCGGGCCGGATGATCGACAGCGGTTCCGAGATAGACCTGATGGTGGGCCTGAACGACACCGACAACCAGACCTATATCCCCGATGTGACGGGCATGAAATACCTCCGTGCGGTAGATGTGGTTCATGATAATTCTTTGAATATCAAGGCACTGATCTTTGATAAAAGTGTCAAGACCTACGCCGACTCCATCAATGCCCAGGTGTGGAAACAGGCTCCCCAGCCTTCCAAAGCGCCCATTCTCATGGGCTCCGACGTGTCGCTGTATCTGTCGGTCGATCCTGATCGCACGCTTCCTTTGAATTAGTATCCGATGGACGAGGAAAAACGCTACCTGGAGCCGGAGGAGGCCGTCGAGGACGAAGAGCAGGGAATGTTCGAGCATTTCCGGCTGGATGTCGATGGCGGCCAGGAACCCATCCGGGTAGACAAATACATGTCATCCCACCTGGAGGATACGTCCCGTCACCGCATCCAGTGCGCCATCAAGGCCGGTTATGTCTTCGTGAACGGGAAACTCGCCAAGGCGAATGTCATCATCCGCCCCGGCGATGTGATCCGGTTCATGATGCCGTATCGCCGCCGCGGCGTGGATATCATCCCGCAGGACATTCCGCTGGATATCGTCTATGAAGACGAGGATGTACTGGTGGTGAACAAGCCAGCCGGGATGGTGGTGCATCCGGGTCACGGGAATTTTGATGGCACGCTGGTGAATGCCTTGGCTTACTATCTGCGCCTGCCTGTGCCCGACGGTGACGAACGGGCGGGGATCCTGGTACATCGGATTGACAAAGATACCTCCGGCTTGCTGGTGGTGGCGAAGAACGACGAGGCGCAGATGCATCTGGCCAAGCAGTTTTTCGACCATTCCATTGAACGGAAATACACCGCCGTTGTGTGGGGGAACGTCCGCGAGGAAGAGGGAACCATTGACGGGAACATCGGCCGCGATCCCAACGACCGCCTGCGCTACCGGGTCTATTCAGACCCCGAGAAGGGAAAACATGCCGTGACGCATTACCGCGTGCTGGATCGTTTCGGCTTCGTGACGGTGGTGGAATGCATCCTGGAGACGGGCCGCACGCACCAGATCCGCGTGCACATGAGCCATATCGGCCATCCGCTCTTCAACGATGAACGGTATGGCGGAGCGGACATCCGGCAAGGCACCATCTACGCCAAATACAAGCAATTCATCCGCAATTGTTTCGAGATCTGTCCGCGCCAGGCCCTCCACGCCCGTACGCTGGGCTTTGTCCACCCCCGTACGCGGGAATGGATCCGTTTCGATTCACCGCTGCCCGCCGACATGACCGCCCTCATCGACAAGTGGCGCCGCTACGCTGCCAATATGGTGCCGGACGAGGAGTAGGTGCAGGGCGGGGACGTCCAGGCCGCGGCCCAGGATCGTTCCGTCATCCCCGATCAGGAATAGTTTCGGTGTAGTCAATACCCCATAGAACTGCTGGAAACCAGAGGTGAGTTCCGGGTCCCACAAGTGGATGACCTTGGCAGGAAAATCGTTCTTGCGGGCTTTTCTCCAGGTCTTTTCCGAATCGCCCACATATACGGCATACAGATCGGCCTCGCACGGATGATCGGTCAGGTATCGCGCCAGAACGGGCGTGGTCATCTTGCACAAAGCACAGTCGGTATCGTAGAAATACAGGATTTTGGGATGACCGTCCGCGGTGGGAAAGGACAGGGACGACCCGTCGGGTGTGAACAAACTGACCGGCGGCGCCTGCATCCCGATCAGGGAAGACCGGTTGAACGATGCAAACACCTGTGCGTCCGTGAATTCATCGTTTGTTTCGAAGGAAACTTTTCCGGGAGAAAACCACTGGTCGAAAAGATGAATGGCTACGGCCTCGTCGCCCATGACGGGGGAGTGACGGTAATGTGCATAGAGTTTGCGGGCGGCGTGGTCGCGAATTTCCTGCAGGGTGACCGTCTCCAGGATAAAATCGCATTCCTGCTCTTTCACCGCAGTGCTTTCCCGCTCCAACGCCTTTACATATTCCTCCAACTTCGCATCCAGTTTCTTCCACGTCGAATCCGGAACAGCAAGTTCCGGTGTGACAGCAGAAGCGGAAGAGCTCCGAGGAGCATTTCCCCAAAATCCCTGCTCCGAGGAGCCTTCCGCTTCTGCGGAACCGGTAATGGCCGAAGCCGCTTCTGCGGAACCGGCAATAGCCGAAGCCGCTTCTGCTGTCATCAGACAACAGAGGCAGAGAATGCCGGCTATGGGGAACAATTGTTTCATCAGAGGACGCTACCGGTGCGGAAGCACCACACCATCGGACAGGAAGAGCGACGTATCGCCTTTGTGCTGCAACAGGTCGCGCACGGCAGAAGAAGAAATGTGTGCGAACTCCTGTGCTGTCGGGATAATAAGGGTCTCGATCTCGGGTGCCAGCCGCCGGTTGGCATCGGCGATGGACCGCTCGGTCTCGAAATCCAGCATGTTCCGCACGCCGCGGACGATGTGGTGGATACCCAACTCGCGGCAGGTGTCCACCGTGAGGTTGCTGTACTGGATGACGCTTACGCCTTCCAGCCCCTTAATGGCCTGTCGGATAATGTCTTCGCGTTCGTCCATGGTGAAAAAACCCCGTTTGTCCTGGTTGATACCGATGGCGATGACCACCTCGTCGAACATGGTGAGGGCGCGCCGGAGGATATTCAGGTGGCCGGCGGTAAAGGGATCGAACGATCCCGGGAACAGTGCTTTCTTTTTCATCAGAGTTGCCAATCGATGGGTTCTTTTCCCTGCGCGGCAAGCAGGGCGTTTGCTTTCGAGAAATGCCGGCAGCCGAAGAAGGCTCCCCGGGCCAGCGGAGAAGGATGCGCCGCCAGCAGCACATGGTGCCGGGACGTGTCGATAAGGTCCGCTTTGCTGCGGGCGAAATTGCCCCAGAGCATGAATACGATTCCCTCGCAATGGTCGGACAGGTAGCGGATGACGGCATCGGTAAATTCGGTCCAGCCGATGCCGGCGTGAGAGGCAGGCTGGCCCCCGCGCACGGTAAGGACGCTGTTCAGCAGGAGCACGCCCTGGCGGGCCCAGGGCTCCAGGTCCGGACTGCCGCTCATGCGGATACCCAGGTCGTCCTCGATTTCCTTGAAGATGTTTTTCAGCGAAGGCGGAGCCGGGACGTTCCGTGGAACGGAGAAAGACAGACCCATGGCCTGGCCGGGACCGTGATAGGGATCCTGGCCCAGGATGACCACCTTCACCTGAGAGACCGGTGTAAGGTCAAAGGCCCTGAAAATCTGGCTTCCGGGAGGGTAAATGACGTTGCCGGCGGCCTTTTCCTGATGGAGCCGGCCCACCAGGGCGGCGAAATAGGGTTTTTCGAATTCGCCCTGAAGCGCCTGCTTCCAGCTGGGTTCTATCTTAACATCCATGGTTTAGAAGATATGCTTGACCACGTCCTGGATGGTCTTCACGTAGACAAAGGTAAGACCTTTTACGTAAATTTCCTTGATATCTTCAATATCTTTCTTGTTTTCTTCGCTCAAAAGGATGGTGTGTACGCCAGCCCGTTTGGCCGCCAGGATCTTCTCCTTGATGCCGCCAACCGGCAGTACACGGCCGCGCAAGGTCATTTCTCCCGTCATGGCGATACCCTTCTTCACGGGCTCGCCGCGCAGGGCGGAAATCATCGAACTCACCATGGTGATACCGGCGGACGGACCATCCTTGGGAACGGCTCCTTCCGGCACGTGCACGTGGATGTCCTTGGCTGCGAACTCTTCGGGTTTGAGTTTGGCCAGCTCGGGATGCGCCTTGATGTATTGGTACGCGATGGTGGCACTCTCTTTCATTACATCGCCCAGGTTGCCCGTCATGGTCTGGATACCCTTGCCCTGGCTCACCGAACTCTCGACAAACAGGATTTCGCCGCCCATGGCCGTCCAGGCCAGGCCGGTCACCACGCCCGGGGCTTCATTGCCCTCCTGGCGGTCGTGGAAGGCCGTGGGAAGGCCCAGGTACTCGCGCAGGTGCTTTTTGTCGATGGTCTTCGGGTACGTTTCTCCGAGGGCAATTTTCTTGGCGGTGACGCGGGCAATCTTGGCAATCTGTTTCTCCAGGCCGCGCACGCCCGATTCCTGGGTATAATCTTCGATGATGCCCTCGATGGCTCCTTTGTTCAGGGAAATGGCCATCTCGATGCCATGCTCCTTCAACTGTTTGGGAATGAGGTATCGCTTGGCAATCTCAATCTTCTCCTCCTCCAGATACCCCGTGACGTTGATCAGCTCCATGCGGTCCAGCAGGGCGGGCTGGATGGAGGAAATGTTGTTCGCCGTGGTAAGGAATAGCACGTTGGATAGGTCGTAGTCAATGTCCAGATAATTGTCATGGAAGGTGGAATTCTGCTCGGGGTCCAGGGCTTCCAGCAAGGCCGATGAAGGGTCTCCCTTGAAGTCGCTGCCGAGTTTGTCCACCTCGTCCAGGACGATGACCGGATTGGAGGTTCCCGCCCGGTTGATGCCATTCAAAATCCGGCCCGGAAGCGCGCCGATATAGGTTTTGCGGTGACCGCGGAGTTCGGCCTCGTCATGCATGCCACCCAGTGAGATGCGCACATATTTGCGACCCAGCGCCCGCGCGATCGATTTGCCCAGGGAGGTCTTGCCCACGCCCGGAGGGCCGTAGAGGCACAGGATGGGGGACTTCATGTTGCCCTTGAGTTTCAGCACCGCCAGGTACTCGATGATGCGGTCTTTGACTTTCTCCAGTCCGTAGTGGTCCTCGTCCAGCACCTTCTGGGCGTTGGACAGGTCCAGGTTGTCTTCGGACAGCTCGCCCCAGGGCAGATCCAGCATGAATTCGATGTAGTTGTACTGGATGCTGTAGTCCGGCGAGGAAGGGTTGTATTTCTCCAGCTTGGCCATCTCCTTTTCGAAGATGCGCGCCACGTCGGCCGACCATTTCTTTTCGGCCGCGCGCGAGCGGAACTTGGCGAAATCTTCCATCTCGTCCATGCCCAGCTCTTCCTGGATGGTCTTCAGCTGGTTGTTCAGGTAGTATTCGCGCTGCTGCTGATCGATCTCGCTCTTAACCTTGGAGTTGATCTCATTTTTGATGCGCAGCAACTGGTTCTGCGACTCCAGCAGTTTCAGCAGGTTCATCGCCCGGGTCTTGACAGAGGCCTCGGCCAGCAGGTCGGTCTTCCCCTGGAAATGCTCCACCTCCACGGTCGTGGCGATGAAGTTCACCAGGAAGGGGAAATTGTCGATTCCTTTCAGGGCCGCCACCGCCTCTTTGGGGGCGAAGGAGGACGATTTGACAATCTCCACCGCCCGCTCTTTCAGGGAGTCGGAAATGGCCCGGATATCGGGGTCGTTCTCTTCCGGCAGTTCGTCGGTCAGGTAATCGACATAGGCTTCGATATACGGGTCGAAGGAAACGATATTCTTGATTTTCAACCGTTTGACACCTTGTAGGATGGCCGTCACGCTACCATCCGGCATATCCAGCGTGCGGAGAACCTTGGCAACCGTTCCGTACGCGCAGAGGTCACCCTCGCGCGGGTTCTCCACCGTGACATCGCTCTGGGGTACGGCACCCAGGAAACCGCCTTTTTTGGCGACATCCTGGACGACGCGCAGCGAAATCTCGCGGCCCACGGTCACGGGATAGACAATGCCGGGGAACAGCACGGCGTTCCGCAGGGCCAATATCGGGAGCTTCTCGGGCAGGAGGGTATCCTCGATTTTGGGGACCTCTTCACCCTGGACGACGGGAATAATGCTAACTTCGTTCATAATCTTTCAAATCCACTAATCAAGCCAGCCGAATCTGCCACTTTGTCAGAATCGGTCGGTTTTTCTTTTCTTACGATAGTATTGTCAATCTCTATGCCACAAATTTCGAGGAAAGATTTTGAATAATAAAAAATTAAGTGTACTTTTGCACTACTTTTTGTGTGGAACACATTTTAATTATACTAATATTATGACTAAGGCAGAGATTGTTAACGAGGTTGCAAAAGCAACTGGAGTTGAAAAAGTGACTGTACAGACAGTTGTTGAGGCATTTATGGAGAACGTAAAGGAATCCATCGTCAAGGGAGAGCCCGTGTACCTTCGCGGTTTTGGTAGCTTCATCGTGAAGCACCGTGCCAAGAAGGCAGCCCGGAACATCACCAAGAAGACTACGATGACGATCCCCGCACACGACATTCCTGCGTTCAAGCCTGCGAAGGTGTTTGTAAATGCCGTTAAGGAGAAATAATCATTAAACCTTTATTATTATGCCTAGCGGTAAAAAAAGAAAAAGACATAAAATGGCAACGCACAAGCGTAAAAAACGCTTGCGCAAGAATAGACATAAGAAGAAGTAGTCTTCTTCTGCGTCTGCCATTTTAGCAGTCTGCTAAGAGAGAAAGGCTGACCGGAAGTGCCGGTCGGCTTTTTTTGTTTGAAAGTCCATTGCAATGAATCCTATGGAGTCTGAAAAATCTGAGAAGGATTTGATTGTCGATGTTGCATCGACAGAGGTTCGCATCGCCCTGATGGAGAATCACCGGCTGATCGAACTGAACAAAGAGTCCAGCAAGGGCCACGCCTACAGCGTGGGGGATGTCTATCTCGGCAAGGTGAAGAAGATCATGCCTGCCCTCAATGCTGCCTTCGTGGATATCGGGGACGAAAAGGAAGCGTTTGTCCATTATCTGGACCTGGGCCTGTATTTCGATGCGTTTGACGAGTTCGTCAAGAAGAGCAACAAGAATACGGATACCAAGGCCCTGTATTCGGGAATCAAACTCGGGGAAGCCCTTCCCAAGGAAGGCAAGATCGGGGATATCCTGAAAGTGGGACAGATGATCATTGTCCAAATCGTCAAGGAACCCATTTCTACGAAAGGTTCCAGACTGACTGCGGAAATTTCATTGGCAGGACGGAACATTGTACTCCTCCCCTTCGCCGAGAAGGTGAGCGTATCCCAACGAATCGCTTCCAAGGAAGAGCGTCGCCGGCTGGAATCGCTGGTCCGCAGCATCCTCCCTGTGAATTATGGCGCCATCATCCGCACTGCCGCCGAAGGCAAGAATGCCGCTGTGCTGGTGGGCGAGCTGAAGGCCTCCATCGAGAAATGGGAGAATTCCTGGAAGAAACTGGCCTCTTCCAAAGGCATCCAGATGCTGTTCACCGAGTACAGCAAAACCACCACGATCCTCCGCGATCTGCTGAACGATTCGTTCACGAACGTGTATGTGAACGACGAAAAGATTTACGAGGAAACCAGGAAGTATATCTCGCTGATCTCTCCGGATCAGGAGAAAATCGTCAAGTATTATGACGGAAAGGAGCCGATCTTTGACCACTTCGAGGTCAGCCGGCAGATCAAGAGCTCCTTCGGCAAGGTGGTGACCATCAAACAGGGTGCTTATCTGGTCATTGAATCGACGGAAGCCTTGCACGTAATTGACGTGAACAGCGGTATCCGTGCCAAGACTGAGGACCAGGAAGAGAATGCCTACGAGGTGAACCGGCATGCGGCCGAAGAGATTGCCCGTCAGCTGCGTCTGCGCGATATGGGCGGCATCGTGATCGTGGACTTCATCGATATGGAGTCGAACGAACACAAGAATGGCCTCCATAAGTATATGCAGGAGCTGATGGAAAGCGACAGGGCCAAGCACAACGTGCTGCCCCTGACGAAGTTCGGCCTGATGCAACTGACCCGTCAGCGCATTCGTCCGGCTACGGAAATCAACACGGCCGAAACCTGTCCGGTCTGCCACGGCACCGGCAAGATTACGTCCAGTGCCGTGATTGATGAGCAGATTGAGCGCAAGCTCTCGTATCTTACCGAGAAGGGCGGACAGTCCTTTGTGGTAAAGGTGAGTCCCATTTTGGGCGCTTATCTGACGCGCGGTTTCCTGGGGTCGTCCTTTGTGGCCAAGTGGAAGAAGAAGTTCCATTGTAAGCTGAAAGTGGAGGAAAGTTCCGACTTCAGCGTCCTGCAAAATGAAATCTATGATGAAAAGGGGACCAGGCTGGATGCCTGATCCCTTTTTTTTATTATATTTGTGAAAATTAGCGTATTGTGGCAAGGAAGAAAAAGAGAAACCCGGGAATAGATCCGGCCTATCTGGAGAAGCAGAAGGCCGCCCTGGTCCGGACTCACCGCCATATCATTTGCTTCAATGAAAAAGAGATGGCGGCGGTGGAGGAGTATTGCCGTCGCTTCAATGTGAAAACAAAAGCCTCCTTGTTCCGGGAGGCCATCATGGAGCGCATTCTCAGCGCCCTCGACGAAAATCATCCTACGCTGTTCTAACTCCGGCGGTTGCCGATGGAGATGTAGTAGAGGAGCGTGGCCAGGGAACCGATGGCCGCGATGACGTAAGTGTAGGCGGCCCATTTGAGGGCGTCGATGGCCATGGGACGGGTTTCGTAAGTGACGATTCCGGCATTCTCCAGCCACTGGACGGCGCGCTGGCTGGCGTTGATCTCGACCGGAAGGGTCACGAAGCTGAAGAAGGTGGTGAGGGCGAAAAGGGCCACACCGGCCCAGAACAACATCGGGAAGGCATTGATGAGCAGGATGCCGGCCAGCAGGACCCATTGGACAATGTTGCTGGCGAAACTTACGGCCGGTACCAGGGCGCTGCGCAGCTGCAGGGGAGCGTAGCCGGTGGCATGTTGCACCACGTGACCGCACTCATGGGCGGCAACGGCCGCCGCCGCCACATTCCGTCCGTGATAGACCGCCTCGCTCAGGTTCACGGTTTTGGTTTCGGGGTTGTAATGGTCGGTCAGCTTTCCGTCGATGGAAACGATCTGCACGTCGGTAATACCGTTGTCCCGCAGCATTTTGGCAGCTATTTCCGCACCGGACATGCCGTTGGAGGTGGGAACTTCCGAATATTTTTTGAATCGGTTGGTCAGCATGGACTGAACCAGGAAGCTCAGCACCATGACTGCGATAATGATAAACCAAATGTTCATTTCAATCAAATTTTTGTAAATTTACAAATCCGGTAGGAGAACTGCAAATCTTGTGCTATCTTTGTAGTAGATTCAAGAATCGATATGGGAAGGGAGAATGATTTTTCGCGGCTGGAGCTCCGGCTTCCCGCCTGTCAGGAGAATTACCGCTATTTCCGCTCGCGGCTGGAGCCGGGAACCAAGCTTCTCGTGCTGGTGAAGGCCAATGCCTACGGTCATGGCGCTGTGGAATTCGCGGCCATGCTACAAGGCCTAGGCGCTGATTATCTGGCCGTTGCCCTCCCGGTGGAGGGGATGGAATTGCGCCGCGCCGGTATCACCCTGCCCATCCTGGTCTTGACGGCCGGAACGGATTTTTTCGAAGAAATCATTGACAACCGGCTGGAGCCGGGCATCCCGAACCTATATACCCTTAAAGCTTTCTGCGCGGTGCTGGAACGCCGTGGGATGCGGGATTATCCCATCCACATCAAACTGGACACCGGTATGCACCGGCTGGGCTTCATGACCGGCGAACTGGCAGATTTGACCGCCTTTTTGGCAGACTGCCCTTATGTGAAGGTGAAATCTACCTATTCCCATCTGGCGGTTGCCGAGGATCCGGAGCAGGACGCCTATACCCTGAGCCAGATCAACATGTTCCAGGCGAATGCGGCCACGCTGGAGAGGGCGCTGGGCTATCATCCCATGTTCCATATCCTCAATTCGGCCGGTATCGAACGCTTCCCGCAGTATCAGTTCGACATGGTGCGTCTGGGAATCGGCATTTACGGCATCAGCGCCCTGCCGGGCGTGCACCTTTCACCGGTGGCCTCGCTCAAGGTGAAGGTCCTGCAGATCAAGACGTTGGAACCGGGCGACGGGACCATCGGCTATGGACGATGGGGACACATCGCTCCGGAAGGGACGGTCGTCGCCACCATCCCCGTTGGCTATGCCGACGGCTTGGACCGCCATCTGGGACGGGGGAAGGCTTCTTTCTCCCTGAACGGACACCGCGTGCCCACCATCGGCAACATCTGCATGGATATGTGCATGCTGGATGTAACGGGTGTGCCGGCCGCCGTGGGCGATACGGTGACCATTTTCGGAGAGGATCCCACGGTAGAGGAACTGGCAGGCATCCTGGACACGATTCCCTACGAAATCATGACCAGAGTTCCGCGACGCATCGCGCGCGTCATTATCAGAAAATAAAGATTTATTCGACCAGCATGCCGTCGCTTACCTGTTGGGCGACCGCTTTGCCACAGGCTGCCTGCAGGATGGCCAGGCCGAAGGCGATGGCGCAGCCGGGTCCACGGCCGGTAATCAGGTTCCCGCTGATGACGGCCGGTTCGCCCGTGTGGACGGCGCCTTTTGCCAGCAGGGCGGGTTCAAAACCGGTATAGCAGGTAAACTTCTTGTCCTGCAACGTATCCAGTTGTGCAACTACCAGCCCGGGGGCGGCGCAGATGGCGGCTACCAGGCCTCCTTCGGCGTCGTGGCGTCGCATGATGTCCATCAGGACCCCGTTGTCGGCCAGATGCTGGGCACCGGGCAGACCACCAGGGAATACCAGGACGTCTTCCACGCCGGCACCCGCTGCGGCAAAAGCGCTAAAGGACATATCTGCCTGTACGCCAATGTGATGCGCGCCGGTAACGAGAAGACTTTCGGTATTGGAAACCATTCGGGTGGCAATCCCTCCGCGGCGGAGGATGTCAACGGTGGCAAGGGCCTCAATCTCTTCGAAGCCGTCTGCTATAAAAACAAATGCTTTTTTCATGATGAAGTTGAGGTAAGAGGATTCGAACCTCTGCAGACAGAACCAAAATCTGTAGTGCTACCATTACACCATACCTCAATACCGGGTTGTAAAACCTGCACAAAGGTACAAGTATTTTCCCGTAAAAAAAAATTATTGGCGTTTATCGCGGAAGAAGTCCAGCATCAAGGTGCTGCAATCATCGGCGAGGATGCCGCCTTCCACCCGGGTGCGGGGGTGATGCAGGGAAGGGGAGTAGAGCGAGGCCCCGCGTTTGGGATCTCCTGCGCCAAAGACGATGCGGCCGATCTGGGCCCAGTTCAGGGCGGCGGCACACATCGGGCAGGGCTCAACGGTAACGTATAAGGTGGCTTCGTTCAAGTATTTGCCGCCCAGGGCTTCGGTGGCGGCCGTGATGGCAATCATCTCGGCGTGGGCGGTAGGGTCGTGGAGGGTTTCGGTCAGGTTATGGCCTTTCCCAATGATGCGTCCCTTGCATACAACAACCGCCCCGATGGGGACTTCCCCTTCGGCGGCGGCAGCACGGGCCTCCTTCAAGGCCTCCTGCATGTATTTTTCGTCCGTTTCGATTCTGTTAGAATCTGTCTTCAGACGAAACAGTCAGTTTCTTGCGACCGTGACGGCGGCGTGCAGCGAGGACGCGGCGGCCGTTCGGCGTGCTCATACGCTCGCGGAAACCGTGTTTGTTCACACGTTTGCGGCGGGAGGGTTGGAATGTCCTTTTCATATCTTTATTCTTTTATATTTCCGGTTGGTCCTCAAAAGGGACTGCAAATGTAGGAAAATTGTTCGGGATATCCAAAAGTTTTCCAAATTATTTCCGGATATGAATGACCATCTTGCCGTCAAACCACTCGTCTGTAAGCCAGGGGTACAGTTTCCAGGTGCTTATCGAACCTTTCGGAAGGCGCCAGCGGGTCATGGTCCGGACAATCTCTTCGTTCACATCGCCCCCCTTCAGGTAGAGGATGCTGCGGGTGTATTTCCCGTGCACCCATGGATAGAAATCGTCCAGGGCGGCTACGGCCCGCGAAACGACATCGTCGAAGGTGTCCGGAAGCGTTTCGGCTCGGGCGTTTACCACGGTTACGTTTGGGAGTTGAATGGCTTCCGCTACGCTGCGCGCCACCAGGGTTTTCTTGCCGATGGAATCGCACAGGGTGAACCGCGTCTGCGGGAACAGGATGGCCAACGGGATGCCGGGGAAACCCCCTCCCGTTCCCAGATCAAGGACGTGCGCGCCGCCGGACCGCCAACTGTCAAAGAGCGCGGGCTGCTCCTCCTGCAGGTACCGGGCGATGGCCAGCGAATGCAGGACGTGGTGGGCATACAGATTGTCAATGTCTTTGCGGGAAATCACATTGATTTTTTCGTTCCACTCGCGATACAGGCCGTCCAGGGCGGAAAACTGTTCCTCCTGGTGTTCCGTCAGGAAGGGAAAAGCCTCGCGCACAAAGGCCAGAAAAGTGTCAGCGTTCATTTTCTTCCTCCTCCTTGTCCTGGCGCCGCATCTCTTCCATCAGGGCCTTGGCCCGGCGCAGGCGTGTTTTTACCGTATTCAGTTCCAGGTCCATCTCTTCGGCAATTTCTTTGTATTGCATATCATACATGAGCCGTTTTCGGGCCACTTCCCGGTAAAGGACGGGCAGGCGTTCAATGTAGTTGGCCTGTTCGGCATCGTCTTCGCTGTTGATCATGGAATCCAAAGCGTTCTGGGCCTGTTCCGGAATGTCCTCCAGCGGGTCTTTCTGGCTTTCCCGTTCCAGCGAAACCAACACATCGCGCGGGTGGATGCGTTTGTCCTGCTCCACAAAGTCCAGGGCGGTGTTGCGCGCAATGGTCCACAGCCAGGTGGTGAAGCGGCTGCGGGCGGGATCATAGTTCCCGATTTGCCGGAAGGCTTTTTCAAAGGAACGGCTGCAGATATCGTCCACGTCAAAATCGTCCAGATTCTTTACCATGCCTTTGATAAACAGGCGCAGCTGATCAATATGACGGTCCCATAAGGCAGTGAAAGCCAGTCCGTTACCATCTCTGGCCAGGAGGACCAGCTCGTCAATGGGCTTCAAGCCAGTTTTTTCCTTCATTGCATTCAACGGTTAGCGGAACGGAGAGTTCCATGACATGTTCCATCTCGTGTACCACGATTTCTTTCAGGCGCGAAACCTCCTCCGGGACGGCATCGAACACCAGTTCGTCGTGGATTTGCAGCACCATCCGGCTGCGCAGTCCTTCCTCGCGGATGCGGCGGTCCACCGCGATCATCGCCAGTTTGATGATATCGGCCGATGTCCCCTGGATGGGCGCATTCACCGCGTTCCGTTCGGCAAGGGCGCGGGCATTGGCATTGCGGGCATTGATATCGGGCAGATACCGCCGGCGGCCGAAGAGGGTCTCTACGTAGCCGTTTTCGCGCGCACCGGCAATGGCCGCTTCGATATAGGAAGAGATGGAAGGGAAATTCTCGAAATAATCATCGATGATCTTCTTGGCAGCGAAGCGGGTCGATCCCAGCCGCTGTGCCAGGCCGAAGGCGGAAATGCCGTACATGATGCCGAAATTGGCCGTTTTGGCGATGCCGCGCTGCTCCTTGGTAACCTCCTCGGGAGGAATGTGGAAGATCTTGGCGGCCGTGGCCCGGTGGACATCCATCCCTTCGCGGAAGGCAGAGACCAGGTGCTCGTCGCAGCTCAGGTGGGCCATGATGCGCAGCTCAATCTGCGAATAGTCGGCCGAAACGATGACACCGTCCGGCGTACCGGGCACGAAGGCTTTGCGGATTTCGCGGCCGCGCTCGGTACGGATGGGAATGTTCTGGAGGTTCGGGTTCGATGAAGAAAGCCTCCCCGTGGCCGTCAGGGCCTGGTTGAAGGTGGTGTGGATCTTCCCGTCGGCAGGGGAGACATAGGACGGGAAAGGTTCAATATAGGTCGAAAGCAGTTTCTTGGCTGCCCGGTATTCCAGGATTTCGCCAATGATGGGATGCTTGTCGGCGAGGGCCAGCAGGGTGGTTTCATCGGTTGTGTACTGGCCGCTGGCGCTCTTTTTGGCTTTTTTGTCCAGCCCGAGTTTCTCGAATAGCACCACGCCAATCTGCTTGGGGGAACCCACGTTCAGGTCGGGCTCGCCGGCCATTTCGCGGATGGCGGTTTCGCGCCGGGCGATTTCTTCCCGCAGTTTTGCGGCGAAATCGCGCAGCGAATCCAGGTCCATGCGGATGCCGGCGGTTTCCATGCGGGCGAGCACGCGGATGAGCGGCTCCTCCATCTTGTCATACAGGCCGAGGACACCCGCCTTTTCCAGTTCTTCGCGGAGCCGTTCTCCCAGGTCGATCATCACGGCGGCCTGCCGGGCCGGGGTGTCATCCTTGGCCTCTTCAGCGGGTTCGTCGTCGAAGAGGGATCCGGTTTGAACGGCCTGTGTGACCGGGGCGATCTCTACGTTGAGATACGTTTTGGCCAGCAGGTCCAGGGCGTGGCTGCGTTCCGGGTTCAACAGATAGTGCATCAGTTCGATGTCCATCAGTTTCCCTTCCAGCGGAATCCCGCTTGCGGCAAATTCCTTATAGGTTTTCTTGAGGTCGTAGCCGTATTTGGCAATGGTGGCGTCGCCCAGCAGGGCGGCTGCCTGTCCGGCCGTGGTGGGGCAGACATTCCCGTCCGCGGACAGCCACAGGGTGCTGTCCCGGAGCTGCAGGCCGAGCTTCCCGGTCTTGCGGGCGGCGGCAGCGAGGGCGTCCGGTCCGCTTTGGCGCACTTCCACCGCGACAGGCGCCTCTGCCGGGGCTTCGGGCCGGGCGATATGGGCGATGAATCGGTTCAACGACGTGAACTCGTAGTGGTCGAACAGTTCAACGATGTGCGGGTCGTAGCGGGTGTCCAGCCGCATGTCTTCGGCGGTGGTATCCAGTTCGATATCGGTTTTGATGGTTACCAGGTCGTGGCTCAGCCGGATGTGCGGGCGGGCTTCCTCGAACAATTGCCGCTGGCGCGGGGTCAGTTCGTCCAGGTGGGCGTAGATGTTCTCGACCGTGCCGTATGCGCCGATGAGTTTGGAGGCGCCTACCTCGCCCACGCCTTTTACGCCGGGCACGTTGTCGGAGGCATCGCCGCAGAGGGTGAGCAGTTCAATGACCTGTACAGGTGTCTGGATGCCATATTTGGCGCATACTTCCGGGATACCGAGAATCTCTTTGTCTCCTCCCGCCTTGCCGGGTTTGTACTGCCAGATATGGGTATCGATCAACTGCCCGTAATCCTTGTCGGGCGTGACCATATAGACATCGAAGCCCTCTCCCTGGGAGCGTTTGGCCATGGATCCGATAACATCATCGGCCTCGAACCCCGGTACCATGAGGGTGGGGATGTTGAGGGAGTGGCAGAGTTCGGTAAGCGGCTCCAGCGCGTCGATGACCAGCTGGGGCGTGGCCGTGCGGTTGGCCTTGTATTCGGGGTACAGCTGGTTGCGGAAAGTGCCGCCCGGGGGGTCGAAGGCCACGGCTACATGGGTGGGTTGCTCGCGGGCGATGAGTTCCAGCAGATATTTTGTAAAGCCATACAGGATGGACATGTCCTCGCCCTTGGAATTGATCATCGGCCGGGAGAGGAACGCGTAATACATCTTGAAGATGAGGGCGTGTCCGTCTATCAGAAACAGTTTCATGTTTCAAAGATGGGAAAAATGTTTCATTTCCCCAAAAAATGTTTCACGGGTTTAAAGCCGGTATTCCGCGGTGGCGATTTTGCGGGCGGCATCCAGGTCGTGGGACGTGAAGAGGATGGCGGCGCCGGTGTCGCGGGCCAGGGTGGGTAAAAGGTTGAGAATCTGCTCTTTGGCTTGGTAGTCTAAGAATGCGGTGGGCTCGTCCAGGAGGATGACGGCGGCGCGGCGGCAAAGGGCGGTGGCAATGCAGGCGCGCTGGAACTGCCCGTCACTGAGGGTGGAAATGTCCCTGTCGGCCAGGGTTGGCAGACCGGCGTGTTCGATGGCGCGGGCGGCGTCTGCGGGGGCTGCGCCGGTGGCCAGGCGCAGGAACTCGCTCACTGTAAAGCCTTTCACGCGGGGGATGCGGGTGGGCACCATCACCACGCGTCCGTTGGCCAGGAAGGATCCGGCCACGGGTGGCAGCAACCCCGCCAGGGTGCGCAGCAGGGTGGTTTTCCCGCTGCCGTTCAGCCCGCAGATGAGAAGACAGTCGCCCGCTCCGGCCTGCAGCGAAATGCCGCTGGCAATTTCACGGCCGCGATATCCGACGGCAAGGTCTTGTACGATCAGGTTCATTCCATCCACGGTTTACGCAATAAAATCCAAAGGATAACGGGAATGCCGATGAGGGCCAGCGTGCTGCCTGCCGGAAGGGGCGTGGGGGCATGCTGGGCCACCAGGTCTGCCGCCAGGGCGATGGCGCCTCCCACGAGCAGGCTCAGCGGCAGGATTTGCCGGTGAGCCGCCTGTCCTGACAGGGCGCGGGCAATGTGCGGGGACGCAATGCCGGCAAAGCCCAACGGACCGCAGAAGGCCGTAACGGCCGCGGTGGCCAGGCAACAGCCGGTAAGGGCCAGCACCCGCGTACGGGCGGGATGGCCGCCGCTGAGGAGGGCGAAATCATCTCCGAAAAGGGCCAGGTCGAGGCCCCGGGCGTCGGCCAGGGAAAGGGCCATGGAGAGGGTCAGGGCACTGCCAATCCAGACCAGGTCTTGCGGCCGGGCGGACGAGAAGGTGCCCGCCGACCAGGTATAGAACACCTTCAGGCTTTCTTCGCCGGCGGTATAGGCCACCACCGAGGTCAGGGCGCTCAGGATGAAACCCAGCATGACGCCGAAAATGAGCAGGGGAGTCCCCGAGTGGACGCGCGTAGCGGTAAACAGGATAAGGGCCGATGTGGCCAGGGCTCCCAGGAAGGCGGCTCCCGCGATGGGGAGGGCGGCTCCTGCCGTAACGGTGGCGGCCAGGGCAGCGCCCAGTCCGGCGCCGCCGCTCACGCCCATGATGTGCGGATCGGCCAGGGGATTGCGGAAAAGCGCCTGCATCTGCGCACCGCCCAGGGCCAGGGCGGCACCGGCGAGCAGGGCCGTGGCGATGCGGGGCAGCCGCAGACGCCAGAGGATGCCGCTGTCCAGTGCCTGGCGGAGCGGCATCTCTCCCAGACACAAGCCGGCTCCTGCAAGCAGGATGACGAGAAGGGCGGCACCGCCCAGGCAGAGGAAATATCTTCTTTTCCGGTCCATCGATACTGCAAATTTAATAATTAATCCGTATATTTACGAGGTAGAATGAATTCGGAACCATGAGCGATATCCTTATCTTACTTTTATTCTGTATAACGCTGCTGCTGCTCGTCGCAGCGGTGGTCTTCCTGGTGCTGCAGGAACGGCGCCATGCGGCAGAGAAATCCGCCCTGGTGCAGGACTACGAAGCCCGGCGTGATGTCCTTCAGGAAGAAGTCGCCAGCCTTAAGAGCGAGAAGGCGGCCCTGGAAAGCCGCCTGGAAGTCCAGCAACAGGCCCAGGAGGCGATGCTGAAGGCAGAAAAGGAGCATGCGGCCAAGTCGCTGGAAGAGATGCGGACGGCCTTCAAGGCCCTCAGTGCTGAAAACAGCGAGCATTTTCGCAAAGCCAGCGCCGAGAGCGTGGGCGAACTGCTGAAACCCATCCAGGAAAAATTCAAGGAATTCAGCGAGCATGTCAAATCGTCCGATGAGAAGAACGCCGAGCGCAGCGGTTCCATGGAAAAGATGATCCGCATCCTCTCGGAGCAGAGCCGCAGCGTTGGCGACCAGGCCCGTGCCCTGGCCGATGCCATTACCGGCCAGAGCAAGACCCAGGGCGATTTCGGCGAGATGCTCCTGGTGGACCTGTTGCGCGAAAGCGGCTTGCAGGAGGGGGTGAACTTTGACGTGCAGAACGTCCTGCGGGATGAACTCGGTCACGAAATCAAAAGCGACGACGGGCGGGTGATGATTCCCGACGTCATCGTCCATTATCCCGACGGCGGAGAGGTGATCGTGGATTCGAAGGTGAGCCTCAAGGCTTTCGTGGAATGGAACCAGGCCACCCTGCCGGAGGACCGCAAGAAGTGGGCGCGCGAACACATCCGCAGCATCCGTTCGCACGTGGACGAACTCCGCGGGAAGGACTATGCCTCCTATATCCCCGAAGGCCGGCGCAAAATCGACTACAACCTGATGTTTATCCCCATTGAAAACGCCTTCCGGCTGATGCAGGAAGAGGAACCGCTGCTGTGGCAGCAGGCCAAGAACCAGGGGGTGCTCATCGTGAGCCAGATGTCGCTGGCCATTGTGCTGAACATGATCCTTGTGGCGTGGCGCCAGTTCGACCAGCAGCGCAATATCCAGGAAGTATTCAAGACGGCCTCGGAATTGATGAGTGCCCTGGAGAATTGGATGGGCGAGTACGCCAAGATGGGGGAGCGGCTGGAGGCCTTGAACAAGAGTTATGGCGAATCGACGCGGATGCTGAAAGAATCGTCGCAGAGCGTTGTGAAGAAGGTTGCCAAATTGGAGAAACTCGGTGCCACACGCAAGCGCTCCAACGCTGCCCTCAAGACGGGGGGACGGATGATCGGCGGACGGGAGTCCGTGATCCCGACGATGCTGGCCCCGGAGCAGGAATCGGAAGATAATTAAAGAACAAACCGATATGAAAAAGTTTTTTGTTTTTGCAGCTATGCTGCTGAGTGTGAGTGTAATGGCCCAGCAGGGCGGCCTCTCCGGGCAGGTCCTTTCCGAAATTCGGAAAGGCTATGAAGGAACGGCCACGGACAAAGCCCTCCGCAATGCCATGAACAATGCTTCGCTGCCGGTGCTGGCCAAGAACGCAGAGCGCAGCGTGATGATTGATACGCATTTCAGCGACATGGTCAAGACCAAGGGACGTACCAACCAGAAACAGTCCGGCCGCTGCTGGCTGTTTACCGGCTTGAACGTTCTTCGCGCTTCCACCATCGACCGTTTCGACCTGGGTGACTTCCAGTTCAGCCAGAACTACTGCTTCTTCTATGATCAGCTGGAAAAAGCGAACCTCTTCCTCCAGGCGGTTATCGATACCCGTGAGAAGCCGTTTGAAGACCGGACGGTGGACTGGCTGTTCGCCCATCCCATCAGCGACGGCGGCACTTTTACGGGCGTAGCCGACCTGGTGACCAAATACGGCGTGGTGCCGTCGGACGTGTTCCCCGAGACGCTGACCTCGAACAGTACCTCGGCCGTGCGCGGCCAGCTGTCCACCCTGCTGCGGCAGGATGGTCTGAAACTGCGCGAGGCCGGCAAGAAGGCCGATCTGCAGCAGATGAAGGTGGATATGCTGAAGGAGGTCTATCGCATCCTGGCCCTCACCCTGGGCGTTCCTCCGACCGAGTTCGAGTGGACCCGTCGCGACGCCAAGGGCAATGCCGTCAACACCAAGACCTATACGCCGCAGTCCTTCTGTAAGGAATATGTGAGCCAGGATCTGGAGAACAACTATGTTATGCTGATGAATGACCCTTGCCGCGAATACGGAAAGGTCTATGAGATTGAGTATGACCGCCACACCTATGACGGACACAACTGGGTATATGTGAATCTCCCTATTGAGCAGATCAAGGAAATGGCCATTGCGTCTATCAAGGGCGGCGATGCCATGTATTTCTCTTGCGACGTGGGCAAGTTCCTGGACCGTGACCGGGGCATCTGCGACCTGAAGAATTTCGACTACGAATCCCTTCTGGGCGTCCAGTTTACCATGGACAAGCGCGAGCGGGTTCAGACCCACGCCAGCGGTTCTTCCCACGCCATGACCCTGATTGCCGTTGACCTGAAGGACGGCAAGCCGGAGAAGTGGATGGTGGAGAACAGTTGGGGCGATTCCGGCTGGAAGGGGAACATCATCATGACGGACGAGTGGTTCAATGAGTACATGTTCCGTCTGGTGGTGGAGAAGAAATACGTGCCCGCCGATGTGCAGGCCCTGCTCTCCCAGAAACCCATCCTGCTTCCCGCCTGGGATCCGATGTTTGCTAGCGAGGAAGCTTTCTGACGGGCAGACGGGCGATGAGATAGCCCACGAGTGATACGCCGGCGGCCGTCCACAGGATGTCGCCGGCTTTTACGATGACCGGATAGGCTCCTGTGAGGAAGTTGCCGGGCATCTTGACAAGCCCCAGATGCTGCTGCGCCAGGGCAAGCCCCAGGCCGACAACCACCCCGGCGGCCAGGCCGAGCAGGGAGATGAGCCATCCTTCCAGCACGAAGGTGCGGCGGATGGTTTTTTCTTGTGCGCCCAGCGCCCGTAGGGTGCGGATGTCTTCTTCTTTTTCGATGATGAGCATGGACAGGCTCCCGAAGATATTGAAGGCGATAACGATGATGATGAAGAGCAGGATCAGGAAGACAGCCGCTTTCTCGTAACGCATCATCTTATACAAGGTAGGATTCTGTCCCAGGCGGTCCAGCACCCGGAATCCTGGCCCCAGAATGGCCTGAAGGTCGCTTTGGACTTTCTTCAAACGGGAAGGGTCGGTCAGGCGGATTTCCAGGGCGCTAACTTCGCCGGTGGCCCCCAGCAGTTCGTGCATCACCTCGATGGGCAGGATGACCAGTTCCTGATCGACTGCGGAATTGATGCTGAACAGACAGGCCGGACGGAGCCGGACCGAGTTGAGCGAGGCGGCGGGATTGGCAACGGAAAGGTTGCGGTCGCGGGCTGGATAATAAAGTTCCATGAAGGCTACGAAGCGCGGGCGGATGCCCATCTGCCAGGCCAGGCCAGACCCGACAGCCGCCCAGGGTTTTTCATAGCGGTGCAGCTCGAAGGTGCCCTCCTGGACATGTTCGCGGATGGGCGCCTCTTCCTCATAGACCCGGTCCACACCTTTCGCACGGACGATCCCCTGGTGACCGTCGTACGTGAGGAAGACTTTCTCTTCCAGAATGTTGCAAATCGTGGCGATGTCGGGATGCCCGGCCATCCGGTCGAAGGCGGTGCTGTCGGGAACGAAGACCTTGCCGCGTTCCGGAACAATGAGCAGGTCGGGCTCTACACTGTTCAGCGAGTCGTGAACCAAGGCGTCAAAGCCGTTGTAAATGGACAGGATGAGGATGAGCGCCGCCGTTCCAACGGCCATACCGATTGCACTGATCGCAGAAATGATGTTGATGACATTGTGCGATTTCTTGGCAAACAGGTAACGCCGGGCTATGAACAGCGGCAGGTGCATCGGTTATTTTTTCAGCAGTTCCTCGATGTGCTCGGCATAGTCCAGGCTGGTGTCCAGGAAAAACACGATTTCCGGGACGATGCGGAGCTGCTTGCCTACGACGCGGCCGAGTTCCCCGCGGTAACTGCGCAGGTTCTCGTTCAGAATGCCCATGACAGTGTCTGCCTTGGCGGAAGGGAAGATGCTTACGTAGGTCTTGGCGATGGAAAGGTCGGGACTGACGCGAACCTCGCTGACCGTGACCATGGCACCGCCGAAAGCCGCCATCCCCTTGCTGCGGAGGATTTCGGCCAGGTCCTTCTGGATCTCGCGGGCTATCTTAAGCTGACGGGTGGAGGGTGCCTTTTCCATTATTTTACGTTGATGATAAAGTAGTTCTTCTTGCCTTTTTGGGCCAGGATATAGTGGCCGTTTACGATATCCTTCTCGCCGACCTGATAATCGATGTCGGCAATCTTGTCCTTGTTCAGGCTCACGCCGTTGCCCTGAACCATCTTGCGGGCTTCTCCCTTGGAGGGGAAAATGCCGGTCTTGACGGCCAGCAGGTCCAGGATGCCGCAAGGCAGTTCGGCGCGGGGAACATCGAACGACGGCACGTCGCCGAAGACGGCCAGGAAGGTCTTCTCGTCCAGCGAGCGAAGGGCCTCGGAATTGCCGCTGAAGAGCATCTGGGAAGCCTCTACGGCCTTGTCGTAGGCCTGCTGTCCGTGGACCATGACGGTTACTTCGCGGGCCAGGACCTTCTGGAGTTTGCGCTGACCGGGATCCTCGCGGTGCTCGGCGATGAGGTCCTCGATGGTTTTGCGGTCCAGCATGGTGAAGATCTTGATGTAGCGCTCGGCATCGTCATCGGCCACATTCATCCAGAACTGGTAGAACTCGTACGGACTGGTGCGCTCGGCATCCAGCCAGATGTTGCCTTTCTCGGTCTTGCCGAATTTGGTACCGTCAGCCTTGCGGATGAGCGGGCAGGTCAGGGCGAAGGCCTCGCCGCCGTCCATGCGGCGGATGAGCTCGGTGCCGGTGGTGATGTTGCCCCACTGGTCGCTGCCGCCCAACTGCAGGATGCAGCCTTTGTGCTTCCACAGCCAGTAGAAATCGTAGCCCTGCATCAGCTGGTAGCTGAATTCGGTAAAGGACATGCCCTCGGAAGAGTCGCGGGACAGGCGTTTCTTCACGGAATCCTTGGCCATCATATAGTTGACGGTGATGTGCTTGCCGATATCGCGGATAAAGTTGATGAAAGAGTAGTCCTTCATCCAGTCGTAGTTGTTTACGAGCTCGGCCTTGTTGGGAGCGTCGGAATCAAAGTCCAGGAAACGGGCCAGCTGGGCCTTGAGGCAGGCCACATTGTGGGTAAGCGTTTCTTCGTCCAGCAGGTTGCGTTCCGCACTTTTCATGGACGGGTCTCCGATCATGCCGGTGGCGCCGCCGACGAGGGCGATGGGCTTGTGGCCGCAGCGCTGGAAGTGTTTCAAAATCATCACGCTTACCAGGTGGCCGATATGCAGGGAATCGGCAGTGGGGTCAATGCCTACGTAGGCCGCCTGCGGGCCTTCCATCAGTTTCTTTTCCGTTCCGGGCATGATGTCCTGGATCATGCCTCTCCAGGTTAGCTCCTCAACAAAATTGATCATATCTTTTTCCTTTTATTTTCAAACTTACAAAGTTACCGTTTCTTGGGGAAGAATCCAAACTTCTAAAACCGGACGGAAAGGGCCAATCCGGCCACGGCCCCTTCTTGTGTGGGCATGCAGCAGGGGAGGGCGCTCACCTGCAGGGGAGTGCCTTCCAGGTTTAGCAGTTCCTTCCAAACCGGCAGGAGCCGATGGGCGATGTGGGCGGATAGGATGCCGATTCCCGCACCGGCCAGGGTGTCCTCTATCCGGTGCCGGTCGTGATACACGCGCATGACCGCCGTCAGCGTAGCGATGCTGTACGCACCGATCGCCCAGCCGGTACCGTATTCCAGCCGGACCAGTTCCGCACCCAGAAAGGCTGTAGCTGTATGGCCGCTGGGAAAGGAATTGGTGGCATCCGAGTCGGGGCGTTTACTCGCTGTGAAGGTTTTCAGGGTGAAGACCGTCGTACCCATGACGAGATATCCCGTGGCGGCAACCAGGAAACGGTCCGTGAACGTCTGCTGGTGCGGTGTACAGAAACCGAGCCCCAGTTCCATGGCCAGCGGCAGGAACTGGATGGCATTGTCAAAGTGATACTGGTTGGAAGTATGCCATTGCCCGGCCGCTCCGAAGGGGAGCAGACAGGTCAGGACCAGGGTAAAAATCCATTTTCTGTACATCTTTTCGGAATGAAGGTGCAAAGATAAGATAATCTTGATAATATCTGATGAAATTGCTAAATTTGCGCGCTCAAAAAATGAAATTATTTTTAAATGATTGTAAAAATATGAGAAAGTACATCGTAGCCGGGAACTGGAAGATGAACACGACGGTCCCCGAGGGCGTTGAACTCGCCAAAGCCGTGGTTGAGAAGGCAAAGGAATTGCCCGCCAATGTGGAGCTGGTCGTGGCTCCGCCGTTTACCCATCTGGCCAGCGTAGCCGAGGTCCTGAAGGGCTCCAAGGTGGCTCTGTCCGCCCAGAACTGCGCCGATCATGAAAAGGGCGCCTACACCGGTGAGGTGAGCGTGAACATGCTTACCTCCGTGGGCTGCACCTACACCATCCTGGGTCACTCCGAGCGCCGTCAGTACTACGGCGAGACGGACGAGAAACTGGTCGAGAAGACGAAACTCGCCCTGGCCGCCGGCCTGAAGGTGATTCTTTGCGTGGGTGAAAACCTCGAGGAGCGTGAAGCCGGCCGTCATTTCGACGTGGTGACCGTTCAGACCAAGAACGTCCTCTACAATTTCTCCGCCGAAGAGATGAAAAACGTGGTGATTGCCTATGAGCCCGTCTGGGCCATCGGTACGGGCAAGACCGCTACCGCCGAGCAGGCTGAAGAGATCCACGCCTGCATCCGCAACGTCATCGAGCAGAAGTTCGGCAAGGCCGTGGCCGAGGATATGACCATCCTTTACGGTGGCAGCTGCAAGCCGTCCAACGCGAAGGAACTCTTCGCCCAGCCGGACATCGACGGTGGCCTCATCGGAGGCGCCGCGCTCAAGGCCGACGATTTCATTGGAATCGCGACCTCGTTCTAAAAAACCATCTTCAGAAAGGGTGATTTATCGGAGTGTCCGCATGGATACTCCGATTTTTTTGTCGTTGCACCACAGCCAGACGGTACCGTCGGCATCGGTTTTGACCACCTTCATCGACAAGCCCGATTCGTTTTTGACGGAGCCGCCGGATGTCCATTCCAAGTCGGCCTGGAGGGTCTGGTCCAGTTGGGCCGGCATCGCGGAGCAGGTGAGGGTGTAGGAAGCGGTTCCATCGTCCTTCATCACCCGGAACTGCCGCTTGCTTTTGTTGAAGCCCAGTTGCCAGTTGAGCGGATTATAGGTATAAAGGGTGACACCGTCGATGCGCAGTTGGATGTCGGTGGACTGGACGAAGACCTCATCCACCGTTTCTTTGGGGGAACAGGCTGCCAGGACCGCCAGGCTTACCAGGAGTATCAGCTTTTTCATACCTATTTGATCGTGAGTGTTTTGGAAATGATTTCCTGCGTCCGGTCCGGATAGGTCACAAGGGCCTGCAGCTCACCGGAAGAGGGGATGGTCCACCAACAGTCGACATCCGGGACGATGGGACGACCCTGGAAGGTCCAGCTAACGTGGGTGGCATCCGGTACATTGTAAACCCTGAGCGGAAGTTTGGTCCCGGAAGGGAAGGTGCCATCGCTGTTCCGTCCTTCTGTCGGAAGCCAGATGTACGGGGTGGCGGGCGCGTTGTAACGCTTGGTGATGAAGCTGGTCTGCACGGCCGTTCCTTCGGCTTCTCCAATGAGGAATCGGATATCGACGGTGTAGGGGGAGGAAGGCTCCAGACCCTCCAGGAGAAGGCCATATCGGCCATCTTGACCGGCCCGGACCGTTGTCGTTGTCATCTGCCCGCCGGAAGGACCCCAGGCAACAAGCGCATCGCCCGAAAAATCACTTTGGCTGGCCCCCCAGTTCAAGATGGCAGCATCCTGGAACAGAGCGGTTTCCAAGTCGGTAACGTCCGGAATGGCAGCGTTGGAAACAACCGTGAAGGAAACGCTTCCGTCTGCCAATTGCTTGATACCGATAATGGAATAAGGCATGGGCGTCCCGTCCCATGATTCGAATGCAGGTTTCGTCAGGGGAGTGAAAGAATTGTTCCGCGTCGTGGGATAGAAGATGCGCTGGGTCGGATAACCATTTAATTGGCCCTTATCATTAAAGCAGCGCAAGCCGGGTGTGGCTTCTACCAGATCGGCGCATTCATGACTGGGGCATATGTTGATTTGAAAATCCGACCAAAGTTTCTGGGGCGTTTTGGAAGCCGCTTCCGAAATGGTCCGTCCAGTGGATTTGTCGATATGGTAAACCAGCAGGCCCGACCCTTCGATGTAGGCATCCCACTTTTCGTTGGAGCGGCACTCGAACAGGAAATATTCTCCTTCGGTTTCGGTGTCCACCCGGAAACAATCGCCTGCGATATGGACCGGCCGGAGGGTATGGGGTCCCAGGGTGAGCGGCATTTCGTGGGCGATGCCGAGCATTTGTCGCTCGATGGCATTGTAATACGGGGGCGTATTCGAATCGTTGTTAAAGTTTCCGCCGTCCATGAGGCTCGTAACATGCCACATGGCGTTGCTCTGTCCGCCCGAAGAATCGTAATCGACATCGTATAGATCTTTTGTGCCGAGGATATGGGAGAACTCATGGCAGAAGGTGCCGATACCGTTGATGGGGAAATTGGTGGTGTTTTGCAGTTCGGAAGCACAGGCATATTTTCGAATCCTTTTGCCATTCAGGACAAGGGTCTCGCAGTAAATTTGCCATGCGTGTGCCCAGATATGATCGCTTGAAGCACCGTCCGCCTGGTCCGGCCCGGCAAAAATGATAAAGACATTGTCCACTTCGTCGGGATTGATCTGGGCGTATTGTGACATGTCGATGCCGGTAGCCACCGCCAGTTTGCAGGCTTCTGCCGCCATTTCATCCGGATGCGAGTCGTTGCCATTGGAGTCGTCTTTCCCATAGTATGCAAAACCTTTCGAGAGGGTCAGGATATCGGAAGTGTCAAATTCGAACTCGTACCGTCCCAGAAACTGGTCGTTGAAATACTGTCTTGCCGAATAGGGACTTGTGCCATTGATCTGCTGTTCAAAATCGTCTTTTGTGAATTTGAACTTCAAGTCCGGGAACTGGACCAGCAGGATGAGGCCTTTTCGTTTGACAGGCGCTTTTGTTGCCGGAAGGGCAACCGGGGCCTCTATCCCGCTCCACCGCTGGCTCCGGACGCGCGCAGCCTTTTCCCGCAGGGCCTCGATCGGGAGTTGCCGGGCGGCAGCGGTAATCATCCCGGGGGTGTAGGCCCCTACGTGATAACCGGAGGAATGAAGGGTGGCATCATTTTCAAAAAAAGCGTAGCAGTACCATCCGTCTTCGTCCCGGACGATGGCCGCCCCGTCCTCTGTCATCAGGACATGGGCGAACTCGTCCCCGGTGAGGCGGGCGACGAACGAACTCCCGTCCGGTTGGGTCAGGGTGAAGGGACGTGGGTTGGCGGGCTTTGCCTGGATGCCAAATGTACTTATTATTAAAAAGATAAGGATAATTATGGGGTGCCGGATCGTCATAGTTTTGATTTTTCCTGCTGCAAATATACAAAAAAATACAGTCGGGTGGGAGCCCGACTGTATCTTTCTTTCGGAAGAAGATTACTTCTTGGCCTCTTCGACGGATACTTTACGGAACTCCTTGAGGTCCTTCATGAGCTCGAGGGCAGCCTTGCGAGCGCGAGCGCCAGCGGCCTTGTTACCCTTAACAACCTGTGCACCGGCGTTTACGACGAAGGCGTCGATTTCGGCCTGAATTTTTTCAACCAGCTTCTTCATGGTAATGAAATTTTAAATAAAAACTATTGGTTCTAAAAAATTGTATTCTCTAAACCCTGTGCAAGTTATGCAATTAATTGAATAAAAGCAAGAAAAAACGTTAAAAATTCACTATTTCTTTCGAATATTCAGCAAATTCATGGCCATTTGGGGACCGGCGGTGGCAAAAGTCCGGATCCCTTCGGTTACTTTCTTGCACAAATCCGGGATCGATTCCTTCTCTTCCGGCGTGAAATCGCTTAATACATAATCGATTTGCTCACCAGGATGGAATTCTTTTCCGATGCCTACGCGAATGCGGGCATATTGGCGGGTTCCGAGTTGCTGTTCAATATTTCCCAAACCGTTGTGACCCCCGTTGCTGCCGTCCAGCCGCATTCTGAGGGTGCCGAAGGGTAGGTTGAGGTCGTCACAGACCACAATCAGGTTTTCCGGTTGGATATTCAGCTTCTGTACCCAGTATCGTACGGCGTTGCCGCTCAGATTCATATAGGTAGAAGGCTTGAGCAGATAGAACTTGCGGCCCTTGAACGATACCGAACAAATGTCTCCGTACCGTTCGGTCGCAAAAACAGTATCGGATGCCTGAGCCCAGGCATCCAATACCATAAATCCAATGTTGTGCCGGGTGTTGGCGTATTCGGCGCCAATGTTACCCAATCCTGCGACAAGGTAGTTCATCCCGGGCACGTTTTCCGGTTCGGAACTACTCAGCTGCTTCTTCTGTGGCTGTGGTAGCAGAAGCACGCGTAGCCTTGACAGAGCAGATGATAGTATCCTTCGGAGAAATGATGTTGACGTTCTCATAATGGAGATCCGAGGCGACGATGCGCTGGCCGAGACCCAGTTCGGAAATGTCCACGGGGAGTTCATCCGGCAGGTTGGCCATGAGGGCGCTCACCTTCAGGGAACGGACACCCTGGATGAACTTGCCACCCTGCTGTACACCCACGGAATGGCCGCTGATGGTAAGAGGAACGTTGATGGCGATGGGCTTCTCTTCGTTGACGGAGAGGAAATCCACGTGCAGGCAGTTGTCCTTGACGGGGTGGAACTGCAGTTCGTGTACGACGGCGGTGTAGGTCTTGCCGTCGAGGACGAGGTCCACGATGTAGGAAGCCGGCGTGTTCAGGAGACCCTGAAGATCGCGATCGTTAACGGTGAAGAGGACATTGTCCAGACCCTGGCCATAGAGGTTGCAGGGAACGAGACCCTGGCGGCGGAAGGCCTTGATGACGGCCTTGTTTCCGACCTGGCGGATCTGGCCTTTCAGTTCAAAATGCTTCATGCTTTTTGTTTTAAAATGTGTTACTCAGTCCGGAAAACTGTCCGGACCCCATTGCACCAAAAGCTATTTGCTTTTATTTTGGGGCTGCAAAGATAAGCAGATTATTCTTATTTTACAAGAGCGGTGGCCTGATTCCAAACCAATTCCTTGTACGCGTTGTCCAGATAGGCGGAACCGTTGGCCGGCAGGTACATGGACAAACCGCAGTAGGCCCGGATGGGGAACTCGTTCATGAACTGGGGTGTGGCATTTTTATAAAGGGTACAGGCGGCCAGGACCTGGTCCAGGGCAGCGGTATTCTCGGCACTGATCCCGGCCACGGTGAGGATGTCTTTGAGGTCGTAGAACCAATGTCTGTTGCCCCGGAAATAGCCTTGGACCTGATGGGGATCCACCGCTGCAATCCGGGTACGGTATTTTTCAAACAACTCCTTGCAAACCGCGGCCAGCCGATCCAGTTGCTTGCAGTCTATCAAAGAAATGGTGGCAGACTGGTACACCCCCGTCTGGGCGGCGTAATACTCGTAGTAGTCGGAGCAGACTTTCCCGGGTGCGGCAGGACGGGTCTGCAGCAGGTGGGTGGTCATGGTCTTATAATCGAAGCCCTGGGCCAGGACTTCGGTCTGGGAGAAAGCGATTACATCGCACCGGTCTTTCAGTTCAAAGGCGGTTTCCACGCCGCCCATCAGGCAGGCATCCAGCAAAAGGTAGTCCAGATGCATGGGGATGGCGTCCGCCAGGTCTTGCAGGGTCATTTCGTACGAATAGAGAACCCCGGCGGTCTCAACCTTATCCTGGCAGATGGTCTTGACGGCGGGAAGCGACGGATCGTATCCGGGATCGACATATAGGACGGGATCTCCGGCGCGACGCATCCGTCTCCCCTGCGGGATGGCGTAGACCTCATCATAGGATGAGGGACTGGAGAAATAACCCTTTGGCAGCCAGCCGGTTCCGTGCGATGACAGGACAATTCCGTAATGGGCTGCCGGATATTCATCTTTTATATACGTAAGGACCTTTTGCAGGGAGGCCTTCGAAGAGGCGACGGCATCCGTGTCCAACCGCAGGACCGTGTCCATGACAGCTGTCCCTTGACGGTTTCTGTACATGCGGATGAGGACGGGGGCCGTAGGAATGGAATAGATCCCGGGAGAAGAGGGCTGGCGGCTGAAGACAAAGACCAGGTCATCATATCGGTTGTCTTCCGGAAGATAGGACTCTCCCAGGTCTTTGATATCGCTGCTCAAATAACCGCTGAGATCGTTGAAGCCCGCCGAAATCAAGATCATCGCATTTCTGGTTTCGGCTTCCTCCGGATGGACGATATGGCCTTGACGGCCGGGCTCGTCGGAAATGTCGAAATCGGGATCTTTGCTGCAGGAAACGCCGGAGAAGACGGCCGTCAAAACGGCCGCCATCAGCGGGATGATATGCAGGAATCGCCTCATCATGCATGCATTGCAACTGACAAATATACAAAAATTATTCCTATCTTTGTATGTATGAATATGCAAAATGATGATATGAAATCGGGAAAGACCATGTTGATCGCGTTTTCGGCTGCCGTTCTGGCATCCTGCGCGCCCAAGGAAGGAACGGATTCCTTCCACTATCTGATGGAAGAATTTGCAGACTTGAAAATCATCCGCTACCGGATTCCGGGATGGGAGCAACTGAGCCTGCAGCAGAAAGAATATGCCTATCACCTGAGCGAGGCGGCCAAATACGGCCGGGACATTACCTGGGACCAGTATTGCCGCTATAACCTTCCCATCCGGAAGGTGTTGGAAACCATCCTGTCGGATGCTTCGGTGGACCGTACGGCACCGGATTGGCCGGCTTTCGAGACCTATGCCAAACGGGTTTTCTTCAGCAATGGCGTCCATCATCACTATGCCGAGGATAAGTTCGTGCCGGCCTGCCCGAAGGCCTATTTCGCTTCGCTGATGGACAAAACCGGCTGTACCGATGCCGTCCTGCTGGATTTTATCTATGACCCGCAGGCGCTGCCGCAGCGACGCTCGACGTCCCGCGACGGAGACATCGTGGCCTTGTCGGCCGTAAACTTTTACGAGGGCGTATCCCGGGCGGAAGTGGAACAGTTCTATGCCGCCCAAGCGGATCCCAATGACCCGGAGCCCATTTCTTATGGCTTGAATACCAAGGTGGTAAAGGGTCCCGACGGGGTTGTGAAGGAGATCCCCTGGAAGGAAGGCGGCCTGTACGGGGCGGCCATCGAAAAAATCTGCGGAGAGCTGGCCCTGGCCCGCGAGGTGGCGGAGAATGACATCCAGAAAAAAGCGCTGGGTCTCCTGATAGACTATTATCGAACCGGCGATCTCGAACTCTGGGATGCGTTCAACGTCGAATGGGTGAAGGATACCCTGGGGACGGTGGATTTCATCAACGGTTTTATCGAGGATTACGACGATCCGCTGGGCCGCAAGGCAACCTGGGAAGGTTACGTCCACATCAAGGATGTGGCGGCATCGGCCCGTACCGAGACCCTGAGCGCCAACGCCCAATGGTTCGAGGATCATTCGCCCGTGGATCCGCGTTTCCGGAAGAAAGCCGTCAAGGGCGTTTCGGCCAAGGTGGTGAATGCCGTGTGTCTGGCGGGCGCCTGCTATCCCTCCACGCCCATCGGCATCAATCTGCCCAATGCGGACTGGATTCGCAAAGAACATGGATCCAAGAGCGTTACCATCGCCAATATTACCCATGCCTACGCGTATGCGGCCATGGAATCGCCCAACAGTACCCTTGCGGAGTTCGCCTGGTCCCAGGAGGAAATTGACGCCTACAAGAAAGACGGTGAATATGCCGACGAGGTGCATACCGACCTGCATGAGTGCCTGGGACACGGCTCCGGCCAGTTGCTGCCGGGCGTCTCGACATCGGCCCTGGGTGAATACCAATCCACGCTGGAAGAAGCCCGTGCCGACCTGTTCGGCCTCTATTATATTGCGGATCCGAAGCTGGTGGAACTGGGGATTATGCCCACCGCGGATGCCTATAAGCCACATTACGACGGCTATATCCGCAATGGCCTGATGGTGCAGTTCAGCCGGGTGGAATTGGGCCGCGACAATACCGAATCCCACATGCAGAACCGCAAACTCATTGCCGAATGGTGCTATGAGAAGGGACGGGACAACAACGTGATCGAGAAGAAGATCCGTGACGGAAAGACCTATTTCGTGGTGAACGATTACGAGGCCCTGCGCGGTTTGTTCGCCAGCCTGCTGGCCGAAATCCAGCGCATCAAATCGGAAGGGGACTATGCTGCCGGCAAGGCCCTCGTGGACCAGTACGCGGTGCATATCGATCCGGACCTGCACAAAGAGGTCCTGGAGCGCTACGGCAAACTCGGTCTGAAACCTTACGGCGGCTTCCTGAATCCGGACATCGTCCCCGTGAAGAAGGGCGGAAAGGTGGTGGATTACGAGGTGGTTTACCGGACCGGTTTCGTTGATCAGCAGTTGGAATATTCCCACAATTACGGTACCCTTTAAGTGACCCTGACCGAAAAGACCCTGCAGGACTACGCGTATTACCTGAGTCTGGAGCGGAATCTGTCGCCCCACACGCGGGCGTCGTACCTGTCGGACCTGAACGCCTTTTTCTCCCTGGTGCCGAAAGAACCGGTGGAAGTCGTTCCCGGTGATATCGTGGACTATCTGACCGAGATCTCCGACCTGCTTTCCAAGCGCTCCCAGGCCCGCCTGCTGAGCGCCCTGCGCTCCTTTTTTACCTGGATGACGCTGGAGGGGGACCGGCCGGACAATCCCTGCGACGGGATTGATACGCCCAAACTGGGGCGTTATCTGCCCGAAGTCCTGTCGGTGGAAGAGGTGGAAGCCATCCTGGAATCGGTGGACCTGTCCAAACGGTTCGGCCGGCGCGACCGGGCCATCCTCGAAGTCCTGTACGGGTGCGGCCTGCGGGTGAGTGAACTGACGGACCTGCAGGTATCGCATGTCTATCTGGACGAAGGTTTTGTCCGTGTGGTGGGAAAGGGCAACAAGGAAAGGCTGGTCCCCCTGGGGGAAATGGCCGCCCAGGCGATCCGGGCCTATCTGGAAATCCGGGAGGAACCGGACCGGGGCTTTGAAGACATTCTCTTTTTAAATAAGGACGGTCGGGCCCTGAGCCGTATTTCGGTGTTCAACCTGGTGAAAAAACAAGCCATTTCGGCCGGCATCCACAAGGAAATATCCCCGCATACCTTCCGCCATTCTTTCGCCACGCACCTGATAGAAAACGGCGCCGACCTGCGGGTGGTGCAGGAAATGCTGGGACACGAATCCATCCTCACTACGGAAATCTATACCCATATCGATTCTTCCACCTGGCAGCGCTCCGTGCTGGAACACCATCCGCGCAGTTAAATTTTCCTTTTTTTGTTACGTTTCCGCTTCTTGCGCGTTTTATAGGCAGCGTATGAAACAGGATCTGTTGACACGGACTTATCTGGACCTGAGGGAGAGGCTGCGTGGCAGCGCCGCCCGCATCCTGGGCAGCGGGTCGGCTGCGGACGATGCGTTGCAGGAAGCCTTCTACCGCCTGTGGCGACGCCGGTATCCCGTGAAAAGCAGTTCCGAGGCCGAGGCCCTGTTGCAGACGGCGGTCCGCCATGCGGCGGTAAGCCAGTGGCGGCACGAACGGAAAACGGGAGCCTTTCCGGAGAACTTCCGGGAAACGGTCGCGGAAGATTCCTCGGGGCCGGAGGGGAAGGAAAGGATGTTGCTGGCGGTCCGGGAGGCGGTGGAACATCGGCTGAACGAGGTGCAGCGCTACATCGTACGGAGAAAGGAATTCGCATCGGTGTCGCTGGAAGAGATTGCCCGGGAACTGGATATGGAGCCCGCCGCCGTGCGGATGAACCTGAGCCGTGCGCGAAAAGTGATTTTGGAAATCTATCAGAGTTATGGAGAAATATAAAGCATGGATAGATCGGTATTTCGATGCGGCGCTGAGCCCGTCGGAAGAAGCGGAATTCCGCCGCTTCCTGGCCACGACCGACGATCCGGCCTTTGATGGCGTGAAAGCGGTGATGGGATATTTCGCGGTGGAATCGGCCCGACGCGCCGCTCCCGCGCGTCCCGCGCGCCGATGGCTGGCCGTGGCCGCTTCCGTGGCCGTCGTCGCCTTTGGCGTGGGCGCTTTTTCGTGGATCCGTTCCGAGCGGCAGGCCTGCAGGATGGTCCTGGCCGACGGACAGACCATCTATGACCGGGATGTGATACTGGCCGATGTCCGGTCTACCCTCGACGACTTTTTCAACAATGAAAAGGCGGCGGATATCGATGGAACATTGAACCTCTTTTTTAAATGATATGAAGAAATTGCTTGTTTTTTTATTGGCTGTATCGTTCATCGTTCCGACATTTGCCCAAAGCGGATTGGAAACCCTGAAAAGTTCTCAGTGGTTTAATAAGAAGGGAGAGGCGGGCCTGCAGAATTATTCTCTGTCGGAAGTATCTTCTGCCAAGGCTATCTCGGACTATCACCTGACGTATTACCGCTGTGCGAAAATGAGCGCACCTGTCGAGACCTTGAAAGCGATGGTGGCCGATATCGAGCAGGATGCCCAAGGTGCGGATCGCCGGGACATTCATCGTACCGAGGGTATGCTGGATTTTGCCATATTGGGTTTTGATGCGAAAGACAGTTGCCGGCTGCTCTGTTTCCAGTGTCGCCCGGCAGAAAAGGGACGGATGTCCGTGGTCCTGCTGTATATGGAGGGAAACGTTCCTTTGGACAGGATGAGTCCATATATGAAATTAGAAAAAGTTTATTAGGGAGATAATGTTATTAGATATGAAAAGATTGATTTACATTCCGTTGCTGGCGGTTGCCATGACAACTGCCGCTCAGAACACGGCTACTCGTGAAATAGGTCGTGAAATAGAACACGGGAATCCGGAAATTGTCACGAAAGACAGCGTTCGTAGGATTACCTTCTACAAACCCTATGAGGTTATCTTGAAGGAAGGAGATAATTCGGTTTCCATAACGGTTAAAGGGTTGAAAGGCAATCAGGACTACAGGTACACGTATGAGACTGGGATTTATCCGGGTTCGGGTACGCAGACCACTGAACGGGTAAGCGATTTCGATTTCTTTAACTGGGACATTTTACGCAGGCCGGAGGAAAGGAGAACCAAAAAACCGCTTCCCAATCCGCGCAAGGGCTTCTTCTATGGCGGTTTGAAATACCTGATGCTGGGTTGGACCAATACCGCGAAAGATGTGACGGGTATGAGCGTCTCTCCCCGTTTCTGCTCGGACCTGACCATCAATGTCTTCCAGTGGGGCTATGCTTCTTATTCCCGGAAGAAACGCGTGGGCTGGTCGGTGAGCGCTTCCCTGGATTGGAGCTACTATTCGCTCCGTTCCACGGACAACCGTTTCGTCCGGACGGAGGATGCCACCCTGCTCCAGACGTTTCCTGTCGAGCGGTCATCGGCCAGTTCGGCCTTCCGCTACAACACCTTCACCCTGCCGGTCCGCCTGAATCTCCGCTTGGATGAGTGCAGGCTGTATGCCGGTCCCGCCCTGGATTTCAATTTCAACGGCCGTATCCGCGATAAATACAACGTGGCCGGGGACAGCAAGAAAGACCGGACCCCGGATGTCCGCCTGGAGCCGTTTTCCTTCCACGTGGAAGGCGGTCTCCGCTGGAAAACCTTTGGCATTTATTGCAAATGGAACCCCTGCAAGGTGCTGAAGGGCGGCGCCAGTCCCGATATTCAGACCATTTCCTTCGGTTTTATCCTGGGCAACATTTAAAAGGCATTCAACGGCTACGGTTGCACCAGACGGCAGCGGGCCAGACGGCCGGCGTCTTCCGCAGGGAGGACGCCGGCTTTTTCCAGACCCTCCACCGTCAACTGCTCCCGGGGATGATGCTCGCGGAACAGGACCACCCCGTGGGCCGCGTCGCGGATATACGGATGCTTCTTCAGTTCCTCCTCCGGCAGCGTCCAGAGGGGATAGGGCTCCGGCGGCGTTAGGGTAATCAAGTCTTTCAGGCCGTCGTATTTCTCCTGGTCGAAGTGCCAGAGGTCCATCAGTTGTTCGGGGTAGGAATAGCCGCCCAGCTGTTCCCGGTACGATACCATTTTGGCGGCAAAATACCCGCCGATCCCTGGCAGGGTGTCGAATGCGGCCGAATCGGCTTGGTTGAGGTCGATTTTGGGAATGTCGATGAAGGCTTCCAGCCGCCGGAACACCGAATCGGCCACGACGAAGGACTTGGCGAAGTCCTCCTTGCGGCGGAAACGGCCGCCTTTCCGGCGGTAATGGTCGATGGATTCGGCCTGTTTCTGCGAGAATCCCAGTCGTTTGAGGTCCTCGATGGTGGCGGTGTTGGGGTTGAACCGGAATGACTCGTACCTTCGTGGTTCCGCCTGCTCGCGGACCCGTTGTACCGGCCGGCTGTGCGGGGCGTTCCGACGCTCGATGTATCGGACAGCCCCATCATGGCGGTCCGCTGCACGGTTTTCAGAAGATGCGGCGTCGGGCGTATCGAACACGCGGTCAATGATATACACCGTATCCGGTGCCTCTTTGGCGGCGAGGATATGCAACTGGGTGGCGCGGTGGACGAAGAGGGCGGTCTGGTAACCGATGGCCAGGAAGGCGAGGGCAACGGCGCCCATGATGAAGGAAGCGGACAGCTTCCCCCGTTTTTCGTTGTTTCCCATAGTCTTGTCGTTTGTTTGTTTTATTCTTCTGTGGATTCGGGATGTTTTTTTCGGACAGATGCACCTGCCACGACCAGGACAATCTCTCCTTTGGGTTCATGTTCTTTATACCAGGCGGCTACCTCGGCCAGCGTGCCGCGCCGGTGCTCTTCGTGGATTTTGGAAATCTCCCGGGCCACGCTGCATTCGCGGTCGGGTCCGAAAGCCTCAGCCAGCTGTTCCAGGGTCTTCACCAGCCGGTAAGGCGATTCATAGAAAACCATCGTCCGGGTTTCTTCCGAAAGGGCTTTCAGCAGGGTTTGGCGGCCTTTTTTTACAGGAAGGAAGCCCTCGAAGCAGAATCGGTCGCAGGGAAGTCCGGACGATACGATGGCCGGGATGCAGGCGGTAGGGCCGGGGAGCGTCTGCACTTCGATGCCTTCCCGTGCGCACGTCCGCGCCAACAGGAATCCCGGGTCGGAAATGCCGGGCGTGCCGGCGTCGCTGATCAGCGCCACGTTCGTACCTGCAAGAATCTTTTCCTTGATCAACTCCACCGTCTGGTGCTCGTTGAATTTGTGATGCGACATCAGCTTGCCCGAAATCCCGTAATGATGCAACAGGACCGAACTCGTCCGGGTATCTTCGGCCAGGATCAAATCCGCTTCCTGCAGGACACGCACGGCCCTGTAGGTCATATCTTCCAGGTTCCCGACCGGGGTCGGGACGATGTACAGCCGGCCCGCCATCTTCCTATTGCAGTTTGCGGCGGACCGCCATCATAAAGCGGAAGGCGATGTCGGAATCCAGGTTCCAACCGGGGAAATGCGTTTCGATATAAGCCTCGGCCTCATCCAGGGTCTGCATCTCGTTGAATTGGGCGATGGTGGATTGGAACAGGGCCGGATCCTCCTGGAAGAGGGTGTTGATGAAGAGCACGCGGTCGTTCAGCGAGATGGCGCTGAGGATGTTGCGGACCGGACTGCCCGGTAGGCCCGTGCGCCACGCATGCGGCGTCGCGCTCCGGTCATTGACGCTTTTCACCGCTTGCGTCGCATCATTGATGCTTTTTGCTTCCTGCGGGGAATCGGAGACCGTCGCACCCGAGAGAGCATTTTCCCTCGTTTCTGTGAACGAGGGCGCGGCGGTCTCCGATGCCGGCGTGATGGCGTCGGGAATCTCCGATACCGGCGTGATGGCGTCGGGAATCTCTGATGCCGGCGTGATGGCGTCGGGAATCTCCGATACCGGCGTGCTAACGTCCGGAATCTCCGATGCCGAAAGATCGATATCGATATCAATCGGATCGGCGGCTATGGCGGCAGCTCTTTCAGCCGCGGCTTTCGCTTCAGCTTCCGCAGTCGCACGAGCAGCCGACTCCGCCTCAAGGGCAGCCTCCAGCTCGGCCAACTTATTCTTGATTTCGGATAAAATCTGTTCGATGTTCTTCTCCATAATCTGATAATTGCTTATATTTGCAATTATACAAAGGTAACGAAATGTTTTCAGAAAATGCAAGAAAAACGGGCTGCATCGAAGTGATTTGCGGCTCCATGTTCTCCGGAAAGACCGAAGAACTAATCCGTCGACTCAAAAGGGCCCAGTTCGCCAAGCAGAAAATAGAGATTTTTAAGCCCACCGTGGACAAACGCTACTCCGACCTGGACGTGGTTTCCCACGACTTGCATAAGATTCCCTGCACCCCCATCAAGGATCCTGCCCGGATGCTGAACGTGGCGCCGGACGTAGAAGTGGTGGGCGTGGACGAGGCCCAGTTCTTTGACGAAAGCCTGGTCCAGGTATGCCAGGCCCTGGCCAACCGGGGCATCCGCGTAATCGTGGCGGGGCTGGATACAGATTACCTCGGCAAGCCCTTCGGCCCCATTCCGGGCCTGATGGCAATTGCCGAGGATGTCCAAAAGGTACACGCCATCTGCGTGCGCTGCGGCAACCTGGCCAATCATTCTCACCGTTTGTCCCGTAGCAAAAAACTCGTGGTACTGGGCGAGAAAGATGTCTATGAGCCGCTTTGCCGCGAATGCTTCAATAAGGCGATGGCCGAAGGCCCTGAAAACGCCTAACGGGTCATGCGGTCCAGCGCCAGCTCGACAAGTCCGCGAACCTGCGGCTTATAGTCCGGGTTGCTGCTTTTGAGATAGCGGTTGGCGATGGCGCAGCAAACGGTGGCGGCGTCATGGCCCAGGTGACGGGCGAAACCGGCCACCGGAGCACTCTCCATCTCAAAATTGGTAATGCGCCAGTCTCCGTCGAACCGGAACGATTCAATCTTCTCCAGCATGTCCGGCATGGCCAGCGGCATTCGGACGATGCGTCCCTGCGGGCCGTAGAAACCGGGAGCGGAGATGGTGACGCCGCGCACGGTGCAGTCTTTGAACCGGTCGATGATGCCCTGTCCGGCCTTGACGAAATACGGGGAAGGCAGTTCCGGCAACCAGCCCATATGCTCCTTGAACGCCTTTTCCACTTCCGGCATCGTCACTTTTTCGCGGTTGCCGTACCAGTTCATCACGCCGTCGAAACCGACCGAGATATGCGACAGGATATAGGAACCCAGCGGAATATCGGCGTGGAGCGCGCCGGAGGTGCCGATGCGCAGGATCTGGAGGGTCCGGTGTTCCGGTTTTACCTCTCGGGTGGCGAAATCCACGTTTGCCAGGGCGTCCAGTTCGGTCATCACGATGTCGATATTGTCCGGCCCGATGCCGTGCGACAGGGCCGTGATGCGCTGCCCGTTGAACTTGCCGGTGGTGGAAACGAATTCGCGTGAGGCATGGCGGAATTCGATATCGGTCAGGTACTCGGCGATCATGTCCACGCGACCGGGGTCACCTACCATGATAATGCGGTCTGCAATTTCTTCGGGACGGAGGTGGATGTGGAACACGGACCCATCATCGTTTATAATCAGTTCGGATTCAGGAATTCTCATATCTATTTTGCCATTAATTATTAGTTGTCCAAAGTTCAAAGATAGGTTTTTCTTTCGGAATTTCCTATTTTTGCACTTTCAAAATAATGAATGTGATATGTGGCAGCGTGTACAAACCTTATATCTGATGATTGCGTCGGCCCTTGTAGCCGCCTTGTTTTTCAGCGTAAAAGCCTTTGTCTTCGGTCCTGACGGCACCCATGCCCAGGAATTCCGGTACATCGATTATACCCCTTACCTGATCCTGCTGATTGTCGTGGCTCTTCTGCAAGTGATTGCCCTTACCACCTTCAAGGTGCGGGTGCTCCAGATGCGGACGGCCGTGCTGTCCGCCCTGATTCTGGTGGCGCTGCAAGGCTGGCTGGCGGTAGATTTCTTTACGGCGGACAAGTCGGTTGTCTTCCGTTGGACAGCGGTCTTTCCGCTCGTCGCGGCCCTGTTGGACGTTTGGGCCGCCCGTGCCATCTTCCGCGACCAGCTCCTGGTCGAGAGTCTCTCCAGCCTCCGCAAACGGCGCAGATAGGATCTTAGCGTTCCGCCAGCAAGGCGTTTTCCAGTTGCCAGACGGTGTCCACGATTTTCCACGGGGCGCCGTTTTCCAGTTCCTGGCGGCTGCGGAAGCCCCAGGTGACGCCGATGGTGGTGACCCCGGCATTGCGGCCGGTCTGCATATCTACGTCTGAATCACCTACATAGACAATTTGTCCCCGGTCGATGCCAGGAAGCTGCGATGCGGCCAGGTCCACGATGGCCGGGTCCGGTTTGATGGGGAAACCTTCCCGCTGGCCCAGGATGGCCGTGAAGGGCAGGTGGCCGAAAAAGTGGTCAACGAGGTGCTCGGTACCTTCCTGGTATTTGTTCGAGGCAATCGCGAGGTGAATCCCGTGGGCGTGCAGGTGCTCCAGTACTTCCGTGATGCCTGCGTAGGGCCGGGTATAGTCGCAATTGTGGGCGCCGTAAAAGGGGAGGAAGCGCTCGGCCATCTTTTGCACATTTTCTTCGTTGACCGCCTCGGGCGGGAGCGCTTTGCGGAATAAATTGTAAATGCCCCGTCCTACCATCTGGTAATAGGCGGAAATGGGATGCTGAGCGTATCCCAGGTCTTTCAGGGCGTAGTTGACGGCATTCCCCAGGTCTTCTACCGTATCCAGCAGGGTGCCGTCCAAATCAAATATGACGAGCCTAGTCTTGGACATAAAAAATTTTTCAAAAAAAATTTACTTGTGCAGCGGTTTGGCACAAGGTAGCCGTACCTTTGCAACAGAAATTAAAACGAAAGTGTTATGAGAAATACGGATTACAACATCGATGTCCTCGGCGGCATCCTCTCCTCGGAAGCTTCTTTCGATGCCCTGATGGGCATGATTTCCGACCTCGGGCTGGAAGTTACTGCTGTAAAGAAACCGTAGTTCCCTCCTTGTCGGGAGTGAGCGCCACCCGGAGCGTGCGCGCCTCCGCGGCCTTGCTCCCGGCTTTTTTCTTGGTCAGCAGCCGGTCGGAAATGATGAATTCCGACACCGGATCCTCAATATACTTCATCATGGCCCGTTTCAGCGGACGGGCACCATAATTGGGGTCGTATCCGGCCTCTGCGACAAAGCGTTTGGCCGTCGGGGTGATGTTGATCTTGTACCCGGCTTCCTCGGCCCGCTGCCGTAAATCCTTGATTTCTATATCGATAATCTGCTCGATATCCTCGCGGCTGAGCGTATTGAAATAAATGCGCTCGTCCACGCGGTTGATGAATTCCGGCGGGAAGGCTTTCTTGATAGCCTTTTCCAGGACACCGCGGCGGTCGCGGGCGACATCTTTTCCGGCGGTGGCGAATCCCACGCCATTGCCATACTCTTCGATATCGCGGCTGCCCACGTTGGAGGTCATGATGACCAGGGTGTTCTTGAAGCTCACCTGCCGGCCGTTGCTGTCCGTCAGACGGCCCTCGTCCAGCACCTGCAGGAGCAGGTTGAAAATGTCCGGGTGGGCCTTTTCAATTTCATCCAGCAGGACCACACAGTAGGGTTTGCGGCGCACGCGCTCGCTCAGCTGGCCGCCCTCTTCATAGCCCACGTATCCCGGAGGCGCGCCAATCAGGCGGGAAACCGAGAATTTCTCCATGTATTCGCTCATGTCGATCCGGATCATATTGTCCTCGGAATCAAACAGATATTCGGCCAGGCACTTGGCCAGCTGGGTCTTGCCCACACCGGTGGGACCGAAGAACAGGAAGGTGCCGATGGGGCGGGACGGGTCTTTCAGACCGGCCCGGTTGCGCTGGATGGCGCGGACGACCTTGTCAATGGCATCGTCCTGTCCGATGATCCGGCCACGCAGCCGTTCCTTCATCTTGATGATGCGGGCGGCCTCCGATTCGGCCACTTTGTTCACGGGAATCCCCGTCATCTTGGAAACGACGGTGGCAATATCCTCGGCATCGACCCGGTCAGAGGGCTTCCCGCCCTTGCCCAGGTGCAGGCGCACCATGGAACCGGCTTCGTCCATCGCATCGATGGCCTTGTCCGGGAGGTTCTTGTCCGAAACGTAGCGGTCGGTCAGTTTGACGCAGGCCTCGATGGCATCGTCCGTGTATGCAACGTGGTGATACTCTTCGTAATGTTTTTGCAGGCGGCGCAGGATGGCGATGGACTGCGGGATATCCGTGGGTTCCACCACAATCTTCTGGAAGCGGCGGTCCAGGGCACCGTCCTTCTCCACGATTTTGGCGAATTCGTCCATGGTGGTGGCGCCGATGCACTGCAGCTCGCCCCGGGCAAGGGCGGGCTTGAGCATGTTGGCGGCATCCAGGCTTCCCTGGGCTCCGCCCGCTCCCACGATGGTGTGGAACTCATCGATAAACAGGATGATGTCCGGATTGGTGGATGCCAGTTTGATGATGCTTTTGAGGCGTTTTTCAAAATCGCCCCGGTATTTGGTGCCGGCCACCACCGAGGCGATGTCCAGCGAGATGATGCGTTTCTTCGCGAGGGCGGCGGAAATGTCGCCGCTGGCGATGCGGAGGGCGATTCCTTCCACGATGGCCGATTTTCCCACGCCGGGTTCGCCGATGAGCATCGGATTGTTCTTCTTTCGGCGGCCGAGAATCTCAATCACGCGGGCGATTTCCGTATCGCGTCCCACCACGGGATCCAGTTTCCCCTCTGCGGCCGCTTTGGTGAGGTCGAAGCCGAATTCTTCGATATCGACCGGTTTGGCATCCGCCGCTTCTCCTTCCGGGTTGTCCGGCTGCTGCGGAGCGGTGCTGTCCGGGCCGGGCGTTTCCGGATTGGGTTGCGGGCGGGAAAGCATCCCTTCATCGCGCATGAAGGCCAGCAGGCGGCCGTAATCCACGCCGTGCTGGCGCAGGAAGGCCTGGCCGTAATTTTCCGTGGTGCGGCACAGGGCCAGTAGCAGGTGCTGCGAAGAGGCTTCCGGGCTGCGCATCTTGGATGCTTCCATCACCGTGATGCTCAGGACATTCTGCGCATAACGGGTGAAGGTGATCTTGTCAATTTCAGCGTAGGGAATGCTGTCGTTGGAGAACAGATGGCTCTCCACGAACATCTTGAACGTCCCCATATCCACGCCCAATCCCTGCATCGCCTTGCAGGCGTTGTTCTCGCCGTCTCGGATGATGCCGAGGAAGAGATGGTCCGGCCCGATTCCGTAGCTGCCGGTGCGCATCGCCTCTTCCCGGGCGTAGCGGATAATGCTGTTCAGTTCGTCTGATATTTTGATTTCCATATTGTGCAAAATATTGTTTGACAAATTTAATAATTTTTCTTAAATTTGCATGTTTATATAAATAGGAAAAAGTAACGTTTATATATGGATAACGAAGAAAAGAATTTGGAAGGCACACACGGCATTATCGAGCCCGTGGAGATCGATCAGGAAATGCGGTCGGCATACATTGATTATTCAATGTCTGTCATCGTTTCCCGTGCGCTGCCGGATGTGAGGGACGGTCTGAAACCTGTCCAGCGAAGGGTGCTGTTCGGCATGGACGGCCTGGGCCTGAATTATTCGGGCCAGACCAAGAAGAGCGCCCGTATCGTCGGTGAGGTGCTGGGTAAATTCCACCCGCACGGCGATTCCAGCGTGTACGATGCCATGGCTCGTCTCGCCCAGAACTGGAACCAGCGTTATTGCCTGGTCTATGGCCAGGGTAACTTCGGTTCGATGGACGGAGACCCCGTGGCGGCCATGCGTTATACGGAAGCCAAATTGGAGAAGATTTCCGAGGATATTCTCGGAGACCTGGACAAGGATACGGTAGATTTCACCCTGAACTTCGACGATACCATCGAAGAGCCGACGGTGCTCCCCACCAAGGCTCCGCTGCTGCTGCTGAACGGCTCGGCCGGTATCGCGGTGGGTATGGCCACCAACATGGCACCCCACAACCTCGGAGAGTGCTGCGACGCCATCTGCGCCTATATCGACAATCCCGATATCGATACGGACGGTTTGATGCAGTACATCAAGGGACCGGATTTCCCGACGGGCGGTATCATCCGCGGTATTTCCGGTATCAAGGAAGCCTACGAAACGGGCCGCGGCCGCGTGGTGATCCGTGCCAAGACGGAAATCGAAGTGGCCGACAACGGACGTGAGACCATCGTGGTGACGGAAATCCCGTACATGGTGAACAAGAAGGAGATGATTGAGAAGATCGGCCAGATGGTCGAGGACAAGCGTCTCGAAGGCATTACTTACATTAATGATGAGACCTCCCGTGAGGGTGTCCGCGTGGTGCTCCGCGTCAAGCAGGGGTGCAACTCGAACGTGGTGCTGAATACCTTGTTCAAATATACCGCTCTCCAGTCCAGCTTTGCCATCAACAACGTGGCCCTGGTGAAGGGCCGTCCGCAGACGCTTTCGCTGAAGGACCTGATTGCCAATTTCGTCGAGTTCCGCCACGAGGTCGTGGTGCGCCGGACCAAGTTTGAACTGGACAAGGCCCAGAAGCGTGCCCACATCCTGGAAGGCTTGCTGAAAGCCATCGACGTCATTGACGAGATCATCAAGATTATCCGTCATTCCGAGAGTGTGGATGCGGCCAAGGCTTCCCTCATGGAGCGGTTCGGCTTTACCGATGTCCAGGCCGGCGCCATCGTCGAGATGCGTCTGCGTCAGCTCACCGGTTTGGAGCGCGAGAAACTGCAGGCCGAATACGACGACCTGGAGAAATTCATCGCCCGTTGCAACGAGATCCTCGGCAGCACGGAGAAGCAGATGGAGGTCATCAAGACCGAAACCCAGGCCCTCAAGGCCAAGTATGGCGATCCTCGCCGGACCGAAATCGTCCCGGACGAGGGCGAATTCAACCCCGAGGACTTCTATGCCAATGAGGATGTGGTCATTACCATTTCCCACTTCGGCTATATCAAGCGCACGCCGCTTACCGAATTCCGCCTGCAGAACCGTGGCGGCGTCGGCATGAAGGCCAGCGCGACCCGCGACGAGGACTTTATCGACCACATCTTCGTGGCCAACATGCACTCGACCATGCTCTTCTTTACGCAGGCCGGCCGCTGCTACTGGCTCAAGGTGTATGAGATCCCGGAAGGCTCCCGTACCTCGAAGGGCCGGGCCATCCAGAATGTCCTCAGCATTCCGGACGACAAGATCAAGGCCTTCCTGAACGTGCAGACGCTCAAGGATCCCGACTATATCAACAATACCTTCATCATGCTGGTGACCAAGCGGGGTATCATCAAGAAGACTTCGCTGGAGGCTTATTCCCGTCCGCGGGTGGGCGGTGTCAATGCCGTTACCGTGCGCGATGGAGATGAATTGCTGGATGCCATCCTGACCAACGGCAAGAGCCAGGTCTTCCTGGCTGCCCGCGAAGGCCGCTGCGTGCGTTTCGAAGAGACCGACGCCCGTCCGATGGGACGTACCGCTTCGGGTGTCCGCGGCATCAATATCGACGGGGATAACGAGGTGGTCGGAGCCCTTTGCTACAATCCGGAATCGGAGGACAAGGATGCCCATACGATCCTGGTCGTGAGCGAGAACGGCTTCGGCAAGCGGTCCGATTTCGACGAATACCGCCTGACATCCCGCGGCAGCAAGGGTGTCAAAACCATCAACATCACCGAGAAGACTGGCAAACTTATTGCAATCAAGAATGTGACGGATGAGAACGACCTGATGATCATCACCAAATCCGGGCTTACGATCCGGATGGCGGTGTCCGATATCAAAGTGGCCGGCCGGGCTACCCAGGGCGTGAAACTCATCAATATCAAGGACGGCGACGCGATTGCAGCCGTATCTGTCGTAAACAAGACGGAAGAAGAGCAGCCGCAAGACCCGGAACCGGTTGAGGAACAAAAAGAACAAACAGATAATGAACAAATTTAATTCGCGTATGAAAAAGTTAATGATCGCTCTGGCAATCTTCGCTTCCCTGCAGATTGCTGACGCCCAGGTGAAATCCGCTTCTGCGGCTAAGAGCGCGGTCGAGAAGGCCGTCGCGGATGCCGGCAACCCCAAGAAGGCTGCGAAGGTGGCTACCTGGATCAACGTGGCCAAGGCCTACAAGGATGCCTATGATTCTCCGATGGGGAATGCCATTCTGGGCCAGTCCAAGCAGGAATTGGATCTGGTGATGTCTTCCGAGAAACCTCTCTCTACCGAAGAGGTGGTCGTGGGTGAAAATCCGTACATCAAGGTTACCTATGATAACAAGGAACTCTATTATGACGGTGCCCAGCGCCTGAACATGATTGTGGTGACCAAGCCGGTCCTGGAAGGCGTTGACCCCCTGGCCAAAGCGCTGGAAGCCTATGCCAAGGCCTATGAGGTCGATGTCAAGAAGTCGAAAGAGAAAGACATCGCCGCTGCCATCGAGCAGATCTCCGGTGCGTATATGAACGATGCCGTGGCCAAGTATAACTTTGGCGACTACCAGGCATCTTCCGACCTGTTCGAGCTGGCTTACCAGGCTTCCGCCCAGCTCCCTTGCAAGAACATCGACACCAGCGCCCTGTACAACGTGGCGTTCACCGCGATGATGACCCAGAATTACGAGCGTGCCAAGGATGCGCTTGTGAAATGCCTCGAGTATAATTATTATGGTACCGGAGGGGATGTGTACCCCCGTTTGAGCGAGTGCTATGACAAGCTCGGCGACAAGGCGAAATCCAAGGAGACCCTGGAGCAGGGTATGATCAAGTTCCCGCAGAACCAGGGCATCGTGATCGGCCTGATCAATTACTACATGTCCACCAACGAGGATATGGAGAAACTATACAGCCTGCTGGCCGAAGCCAAGGCGAATGATCCGAAGAATGCATCCCTCTATTATGTGGAAGGCAACATCCGCAAACAGGCGGGCGACAAGGAGAAAGCCGTCGAGCTGTATCGCCAGAGCGTGAACGCCAATCCTGACGCACCGTACGACTACGGTTATATCGGCGAAGGTATCCTCTTCTATGAGGAAGCCATGGAGTTTGCCGAGAAAGCCCAGAACGAACTGGATGACAACAAGTACTTCGCCCTGGTGAAGGAATATGAGGCCAGCCTCCAGAAGGCCCTCCCGCCGTTTGAGCAGGCTTACAACGTGTGCAAGGATCCCGGTCTGCGCGTGGAAATTGCCAAGTACCTGCGGGATATCAACTATCGTTTCCGCGAGCAGGATCCCAAGTACCAGGCTGCATACGACCGCTTTGACGCCGTCGTGAAGAGCGGTCAGCCCGATTAATCCTCGAGCGCTTTTACAATTTTAGACACCAGGGGGTGTCGCACGATGTCTTCGTTCGAGAAGAACAACGTTGCGACACCCTTGATGTTTTTCACCTTTTCGATGCCGCGCAGCAGGCCGGAATCTTCCCGGCGGGGAAGGTCAATCTGACTGGCGTCGCCCGTAACGATGAATTTGGCGTCGCAACCCATGCGGGTAAGGAACATCTTCAGCTGCCCCATGTTGGTATTCTGTGCCTCGTCCAGGATGACGCAGGCCCTGTCCAGGGTGCGGCCGCGCATATAGGCGAGCGGGGCAATCTGAATGGTGCCGTCGGACATGAATTCCTGAAGCTTGCGGGAGGGAATCATGTCTCCGAGGGCATCGTAAAGGGGTTGCAGGTAGGGATCCAGCTTGTCTTTCAGGTCTCCCGGCAGGAAGCCCAGGCGTTCGCCCGCTTCGACGGCCGGCCGGGTGAGGATGATGCGTTTCACCTCCCGGTTCTTCAGGGCGCGGACGGCCAGGGCGATGGCGATATAGGTCTTGCCCGTTCCGGCCGGACCGACGGCAAAGACCAGGTCGTTGTCGAAATAGGCCTGGACCATTTCTTCCTGTTTGCGGTTGCGGGCGCGGATCGGCTTTCCATCCGTCCCGTGGACGATGACGGCATCGCCCGAGAGTTTGAAGCGCTCCGGCGAGGATTCTCCGTCGAAAATATCTTCTACGTCATAGATGGTCAGACCGGATTTGTGCTGGCGGCGCTCGGTGAGCTCCCCGAATTTCTGTGTAAACTCCTGGATGCGGGATTCCTTGCCCTCCAGAATGATTTCATCGCCCCGCGCCACGACGCGCAGTTCGGGGAAATAGGTGCAGAATTCCGAGAGAATCTTGTTGCCGGCCCCGTAAATTTCGATGGGGTCGATGTTTTCCAGCTTAATTGTTTTCTTCATCTTGGATACCGGTTGTTTTTTTGACGCTCTTATAGGAGCGGACCATGTTGTCGTAATCTTCTGTAATCTTCCATTCTCCACGCCGGTCCAGCCAGGATTTGACCGGGATGGTGGCATAGCTGTCCGTTAATTTTCCCGGCAGGGTGCACCAGGTGAAAACCGGTTGTATGCCGGCGATGTACCGCGTAAGGCGGTCCCGGTCTTTGACCAGGGTAATCAGGAGGATGAGGCCGATGCGCGTTCCTTGAACGCTCATGTTGGAAACCAGGTTTCCCAGGGAGTACCAGACCGGAACTTTCCGCGTTCCAATGCCGTTGAAGGCGGGTTCTGTGAGGATTTCCATGTCCTGTACCACATGGGGATGAGAGCCGATAATGGCGTCGGCTCCCTCTGCGGCGACAAAACGTGCCAGGTCGTGCTGCGCCTGCGTATGCCGATGGGTATATTCAATGCCCCAGTGCGGTAGGGCGATGACAAAATCGACTCCTCTCTCCCGTGCTTCCCGGATGGCCCGGCCGATGCTGTCCCGGTTGTGGGTGGGGATGACGGGGCCGCCGGAAGCGCCGGTGTAATTGGTGCCGTAGGTCCAGTTGACGAAGGCGATCCGGATGCCTTTCCGGGCAACGGAAAGGGCCTCCGTCGCGCCCAGTCCGGCATAGCGGATGCCATGGCTTTTTTTCATCGCTTCAAAAACCCGGTGGGTGCGCCATGCCCCTTTGGGCCCCTGGTCCAGGATGTGGTTATTGGCTGCGAGGAAGATGTCGAAGCCTTTGTCGGCCAGGTAACAGGCATACTCGTCCGGGGCAGAGAAACAGGGATAACCCTGGTAGGGGGGACCGGCCAGGGGAAATTCCAGGTTGGCGATGGCGATATCGGCTCCGGCGATCAGCGGCTCTACATTCTCCAGAAAGGGGGAGAAGTCGAAGGTCCCGTCCGGGCGGCTGGCTTTTTCGATTTGTTTGCCGTGGAGCATGATATCTCCGGCAATGGCGACGGTAACCGTATCCGGCCCGCTCCAGAGCGTCCGGGGAAGGGGAATCTGGGCCGGCAGAACCTGCATAAACAGGAGAAGGAAGCCGGTGAGGCTGTATCGAAGATACAAACGGTTGCCATTTCGCATATACAAATATACACTTTTATTTTGTCCCGATGGATTAATTCGCTAATTTTGTACGATTTTGGATACATACCGTTATGATGAAAAGTTTGCATCTCACAATCTTGGCAGCCGCGTTATTGTGCTCGCTCACATGCGGTTGTGACGCTTTTCGATCCCTCGCAGGCCGTCCTACGTCGAAGGATATCCTGGCCAAGGCGGAACGGATGCGCGCCGATGAGGAAGCGCATCGTGCCCGTATCGACTCCCTGCGGCGGGTGGAGAAACAACTGGCCGATTCGCTGGCCATCCTGGATTCGCTGAGCCAGATCCAGGGCACCATCCTGAATCCGGCCAAGATGGGCGGTCTCTTCACGACGAAACTCAATTCCCGCTACCACATCATCGTGGGGGCGTTCCGCGAAAGGCGAAACGCCGAAAAACTGTTCAGAAAGGTGGAAGCCGCCGGATTTACGCCTACACTCATCAGTTTTCGTAACGGATACAATGTGGTGGGGATTTATCCGTCCAATACCCTGGCAGATGCCTATCAGAACTTGCTGAAAGCCAAAGCGGAGCCATTCTGCCCCTCGGATGTCTGGATACTTGTCAATGAATAGTTTTTTCCATAAATCAGGGGCCTTGCTGGCCGGTTTGCTGGTGACGGCGGGCGTTTTTGCCCAGATTCGCCCCGGCAGTTCCTACCACGACTGGGAAGACAGCGAGCGGGTTTCCGCCTACAAAGACCACATCTCCTTCCTGGCGTCGAACCTCATGGAAGGCCGCGCGCCGGGTTCGGACGGAGAAGTGGAAACGGCAGAATACCTGCGGGCCACGCTGGAACAATATGGCGTGGACGTAATCAGTGGCGGGAATGGCGATACCTTCGGCATCCGCCAGGAAAAGGGGGATACGCTGACCTCCCGCAACGTCATCGGTTTTATCCAGGGATATGATAAGCACCTGCGCGACCACTACATCGTCATTGGCGCCCGGATGGACAACCTGGGCACATCGGACATGGTTTTCAATGGGGAAAAGCGCCAGACCATCTATTATGGCGCCAATGGGAATGCTTCGGGCATGGCCATGCTTCTGGAAGTAGCCAAGATGCTCCAGACCAATGCCATCCTGTTGCGCCGCAGCGTCCTGCTGATTGGCTGGGGCGCCTCTACGCAGGGATTTGCCGGATCGTGGTATTTCCTGAACCGCTCCTTCCGCGATGTGAAAAACATCGATGCCATGATCAACCTGGATGCGGTGGGAACCGGTTCCCTGGGCTTCTATGCCTACACCTCGTCTAACCCCGACCTGGACGCGTTGGTAAAGGCGAAAAATGATCAGCTTCAGCCCATTACGCCTACGCTGACCTCCGACGAGCCCTTTCCGTCCGACCATCGTTCCTTCTACGAAATGAAGATTCCTTCGGTGACGTTTACGACCGGTCGAACCCCGGAATTGGGCACCGGCCGCGACACCCCATCCGTCATCGATTATGCCAATATGGAACGCGAACAAGAATACATCTACAGTTTCGCGATGTCCCTGATCAATGGACCGGCGCCGGTCTTCAATGCCGAGGCGGTCCGCAAGAAAGAAGCGGTGGAGGAAAAAGGGGTGATCGGCTATCACGAGTGTGATTCCCCGCCGACATTCCTGGGCAGTTCCAATCCGGCCACGTTTATGGACAAATGGGTTTATGCCTACCTGAAGTATCCCGAAGCGGCTGTCCGCGACGGTATTCAGGGGAAGGTGCTGGTGGCCTTTGTGATCGACGAGAAAGGGAAGGTCCGCGACGTGCGGGTCCTGAAGGGGGTGGATCCGCTGCTGGACGACGAAGCCGTGCGCGTGGTGGCCGCTTCTCCGGACTGGAAAGCCGGCCGCAAAAACGGGAAGAGAGTAGCTTCGGAACTGTCGGTCTATGTAGAGTTCCGCTTGCAAAAGAAAGGTACATTTGGAATAAAGAAATAATTGATATACAATGGAATACGATTTTAGGTCGATTGAACGAAAGTGGCAGGAATGGTGGATTTCCCACAAGACGTACAAGGTAGGGGAGGATGCTTCCCGCCCCAAATATTATGTGCTGGACATGTTCCCTTATCCTTCGGGAGCGGGACTGCATGTGGGCCATCCGCTGGGATACATCGCCAGTGACATTTTTTCGCGGTACAAACGCCTGAAAGGCTTCAATGTCCTGCATCCCATGGGATACGATGCCTTCGGACTCCCCGCCGAGCAGTATGCCATCCAGACCGGCCGTCACCCCGAGACGACGACCACCGAAAATATCGCCCGTTACCGCAGCCAGCTGGACCGGATCGGTTTCTCCTATGACTGGAGCCGTGAGGTCCGTACCTGTGATCCGGCCTATTACAAATGGACGCAATGGGCTTTCCTGAAAATGTTCGGCTGCTGGTACGACCGTGGCGCCGACAAGGCCCGCCCCATCGAAGAACTGGTGGCTGCCTTTGAAAAGGGCGGTTCCGCAGCCGTGGATGCCTCCTGCGGAGAAGTCAAGCCCTTCACCGCCGAACAATGGAAGGCGTTTTCCGAGAAGGAAAAAGCTGATATCCTGATGCAGTATCGCATTGCCTATCAGGGAGAAACCAGCGTGAACTGGTGCGAGGGCCTGGGCACCGTCCTGGCCAATGACGAGGTGAAGGAAGGACTGTCGGTACGCGGCGGTTTCCCGGTGGAGCAGAAGAAAATGAAGCAGTGGCAGCTCCGCGTGAGCGCCTATGCCGGTCGTCTGCTGGAGGGCCTGGACCGCTTGGACTGGACCGATTCGCTGAAGGAAATGCAGCGCAACTGGATTGGAAAATCAGAGGGTACCGAAGTCGTCTTCAAGGTGAACAATGGCTCCGAGACCTACGATATGACCATCTTCACCACCCGTGTCGATACGATTTTCGGTGTCACCTTCATGGTGCTGGCTCCGGAAAGCGACTGGGTGGAAAAACTCACCACGCCGGCACAGAAGGCCGAGGTGAACGAATACCTGGCCTATGTGAAGAAGAAAACGGAACGGGAGCGCATCGCCGAGACGCGTACCGTGACGGGCGTTTTCTCGGGCTCTTATGCCGTGAATCCGCTCACGGGCGAGAATGTCCCGGTCTGGATTTCCGAATATGTGCTGGCCGGCTACGGTACGGGAGCCATTATGGCGGTTCCGGCCCACGACAGCCGCGACTATGCCTTTGCCCGCAAATTCAACCTGCCCATCGTGCCCATCATCGAGGGCTGCGACGTCAGCGAGCAGAGCTTTGATGCCAAGGAAGGCAAGATGTGCAATTCCGGTTTCCTGAATGGCATGGATGTGAAGCAGGCCATTGAAGCCGCCAAGGATTATGTGGAAGAAAAGGGATTGGGCCGTCGCAAGACCAATTTCCGGCTGCGGGATGCCATTTTCTCGCGCCAGCGTTATTGGGGCGAGCCTTTCCCGATTTATTATAAGGACGGCATCGCCACCCCGGTGGACGAGGCGGACCTGCCGTTGCAGCTGCCCGAAATCTCGGATTTCAAGTCCAAGGGCGGGGAACCGCCGCTGGCCAATGCCCAGAACTGGACCTACAAGGGCTATCCGCTGGAAACCAGTACGATGCCCGGCTTTGCGGGCTCCAGCGCCTACTACCTGCGCTACATGGATCCGCACAACGACCGGGGACTCGTGAGTCGCGAGGCCAATGCCTACTGGCAGGATGTGGACCTGTATATCGGCGGTACCGAGCATGCCACCGGACACCTGATCTATTCCCGTTTCTGGAACAAGTTCCTTTATGACCTGGGCTATGTGGTGAAGGATGAACCGTTCCGCAAGCTGGTGAACCAGGGCATGATCCAGGGCCGTTCCAATTTCGTTTACCGGATTGTCGGCACCAACAAGTTCGTTTCGCTTGGCTTGAAAGACCAGTATGAAACCACTGAAATTCACGTCGATATCAACCTGGTTTACAATGACCGGCTGGACCTGGAGGCTTTCAAAGCCTGGCGTCCGGAGTTCCAGAATGCGGAGTTTGTCCTGGAGAATGGCGAATACATCTGTGGCTGGGCCGTGGAGAAAATGAGCAAATCCATGTTCAACGTGGTGAATCCGGACAGCATTTGTGACAATTACGGGGCCGATACCCTGCGCCTCTATGAAATGTTCCTGGGTCCCATCGAACAGTCCAAGCCGTGGGATACCAAGGGCATTGACGGCGTGAACCGCTTCCTGAAGAAGTTCTGGCGTTTGTTCTATAACAAGGACCAGTGGCTGGTGACCGATGAAAAGGCCACACCGGCCGAGTTGAAGGCCCTGCACAAACTGATTGGCAAGGAGGAGGCCGATATCGAATCGTTCTCGTACAATACCACCATCAGTGCCTTCATGATCGCGGTGGGTGAACTGACCGACCTGGGCTGCAACAAACGGGAGATCCTGGAACCGCTCGTGGTCCTGATTTCTCCGTTCGCCCCGCATATCGCGGAAGAACTCTGGGAGGCTCTGGGCCACAATACCACTGTGGCGGACGCCCGTTTCCCCGAATATGTAGCGGCCTATACGGTCGAAAATACCTGCACCTATCCGGTTTCGTTCAATGGAAAGACCCGCTTCACCGTGGATCTGCCCAAGACCATGTCCCGCGAAGAGGTCGAGGCGGCTGTCCGTGCCCACGAGATGCTGCCCAAGTATGTCGGAGAGCAGACCATCGTGAAGGTAATCGTTGTTCCCGGCCGTATTGTGAACATCGTGCTCAAGTAAGATGAAGTCCAAAATCCTGTCCACCCTGTACGACTACCTGGTGATTTCGCTGGGTACCTTGTTGTTCGCCATGTCGTGGTCGTGCTTCCTGATTCCAAACGGAATTACGAGCGGGGGACTGACGGGTGCCTGTACCATCCTCCAGTTTGCAACGGGCGGTTTGATTCCGCTGTCGATATCGTACATCATTGCCAATGCCATCCTGCTGTTGCTGGCCTTCCTGATCATTGGCCGCATCGTCGGGATCCGCACCATCTACTGCATCGCCCTTTCCACCGTGCTGTTCCGATTCCTGCCGGATCTGGACTGGCTGCAGGCGACCGAGGGACACTTTTTCTATGTAGAGGAACGGATCCTGATTCCCATTATCGGCGGTTTGCTGGAAGCAGTGGGCGTCGGCATGATCCTGACGCACGATTCCAGTACGGGTGGTACGGATATTCTGGCCTTGATTGTCAATAAGTTCTGGCCCGTTTCGATGGGAAGGGTGTACCTGGTGGTGGATCTTTTCATCATCGCCTCCATCCTGCTCATCCCGGGCAAGACCTTCACGGATATGATTTATGGCTACATCATGATGATCACCTTCTCCGTGATGGTCGATTTCGTCCTGCTGGGCCGTAAATCTACCGTCCAGTTGCTGGTGTTCTCCGAGAAATATGAAGCCATCGCCGATTATATCATCCATGTCCTGAACCGCGGCGTGACGGCCTTGAAAGCGGAGGGCTGGTACACGCGCACGGACAAGAAGGTGCTGCTGATCCTGGTGCGCAAGAGTCAGCTGCACGATATCACCCATGCAATCAAGGAAATAGACAGCAAGGCCTTTGTGTCGGTCTCGCCGGCCAGCAGCGTGTACGGCGAGGGCTTCGATGAAATGAAAACAGGTTTGAAACTCAAGAAGAAAAATGTCGATAAAGATTAATAACAGTGTCGGAACGGTTGTCAAGGAATACTTCCTGATCAGCCTGGGAATTATCATTTATGTGTTGGGATGGACCATCTTTCTGGTTCCCAACAACATGGTGGGCGGGGGAGCGACCGGTATCTCTTCCATTATCCAGTATGCCACCGGCGGTGCCATCAAGATGGGTTATTCTTATTTCGTGATCAACCTGGTTTTGCTGATAGCCGGTTTCATCACGCTGGGAAAAGCGTTTGGCGTCAAGACGATTTACGCCATTATCCTTGCTTCCATCGGCTTGAACCTGTTCCAGGACCTGATTCCCGTCGATTCAGAGTTTATCCATTCTTTCGTGTTGGAAAATAACAACAAGCTGATGTGTACCATTACCGGTGGTATTATGGTGGGATTCGGAATTGGCATGTCCATGTCGCAGGGCGGCAGTACCGGCGGAACGGACATCCTCGCCCTGATCGTGAACAAATACCGGAATGTCTCTCCGGGACGCATGATTCTGGTCATTGACCTGGTTATCATCGGCTCCTCCATCCTGGTTCCTTCTTACTCGGCCGACGGCAAGCTGGTCCCCTTCGTGGACAAGGTGCTCACGGTGGTTTATGGCTATATCCTGGTGACCATCTGCAGCGTGGTGATCGACCAGTATCTTTCCGGTTCCAAACAAAGTGTTCAGTTGATCATTCTTTCGAAAAAATACGAAGCGATTGCCGATGCCATTACGCGTGACCTCCATCGGGGCGTAACGGTTTTGGACGGGCAGGGCTGGTATACCAAAGAACCCAGCCATGTCTTGATGGTGCTTACCCGGAAAACGGATATGAATCTGCTTTTCAAGTACATCAAGACCATCGATCCGGAAGTGTTTATGTCGGTTTCTTCCGTGATGGGCGTTTACGGACGCGGCTTCGATACCATCAAAGTGAAGACCTCGGAATCGAAAGATTCTTCAATTTCTTAAAGAATCATTTATTTCTATAGGTCGAACGCTTTTTTTTCGATCTTCGGTGCGTTTTTTTCCCTATTATTGCCGGGAATTTTAACGCACCCTTTATGATTGCATTAGCCCTATCATTCGTTTGTCTCTGTGTGCTGGCGGTTTTTGACATGATGAAAAACAGCCTGCAGGCTTCCGGCTCTTTCCCCCGTGTCTTGAGCGCCCTGGCCTCCCTGCTCTGCGGCATAGCCGGTTTTCTGAGCGGCAGGATGCTTCTTCCGCTTGTTGCCGCCGTGGTGATGCTGGCCAATGCCTTGTTGCTGCTGGCGCCCGGTTATGCGGAATCCTGGCGGTTGATGGTCCGTTCTGAGGTGGAAACGTCGGTTTTTGCCCTTGCGGCCATCGTGTTTGGCGGGAGATATGCGCCCGTGTATATGATGTGCGTTTCCGTTCTGACCTGTTTTATCGGTTCGGTGTTCCGAACCCGGCGGCGTTTCCGGAGGGTGACAGCCCTTTTTCGGAATATGTCGGCCTGGAGATGCGTGGAAGATGGCTCCCGTTCCCTGGCCATGCTGCTGATCCTGCTCCCCGCTTTTCCGGCTTTTGTGGCTCCGTTCCTGGAGGAACCCTTGTCCGGCATCCTGTCCGGTATTTCCTGTCTTGTTCTTTTGGGGATATATGTCTGGCGATATCTCCGGCAGATGAACGGGCGCTCGCTGGTGCTGGCCCCGGTCAAGGAAGAGACCCTTCGTGGATTGATCAACGGGAATCTCAAGACCCAGAATACAGAAGAAGAGGCAACCCGTATGGCCGCCTTGTATAGCCGTGTCCAATCCTTCATGGAGTTGCGCAGGCCCTTTCTCTCCGACGAATTTTCATTGGATGATCTGGCCAAAAATGTCTTTTCCAACAAAACCTATCTTTCGCGTACCATCAATGTGATGAGCGGTCGCAATTTCTGCGCCTTCGTCAACTGGTATCGTGTGCGTTACGCCCAGAGCCTCATCCGACGCAATCCGCACATGCGTTTTTCAGAAATGGCCGCGGTCTGCGGCTTTCATTCCATCCCTTCTTTTAACATGGCTTTCAAAGCCAATACCGGTCTGACACCCTCCCAATGGAAACAGCAGGAGTGGGGAATCGATGAACCGTGATGGAAGAGAAAAAAGGAACGGGTGGCTCCGTCTCTCGACGATGAGCCACCCGCTCAATATAGAAGCGTGAATGTCGATTAATGGGTGACGTTCACTTCATTAACCGAATTGCCGTTGGCCAGACCGCAGACAGGCAGCGAAGCTGCACCGCCCTTGATGGCGAACGGAGCGCCGTCGGCACCCAGGTTGATGACCGTGGTCCCTTCGCTGCGGAAGCGACCCAGGGCCGATGCCTTGGTGGTCGCGGCACCCGTAACGTCGCAGTTCACCGTACCCGTCCAGGTGATGGGATCGGAGGCGGCGCCAAAGCCACCCACGAAACCGCTGGCGAAGCTGCCTTCCGCTGCAGAAGCGACCTCGGCGCTATTTTCGACATTGGTGAAGGTTGCGTTGGCGTAACCGGCGATACCACCGACCTCGGACTCCTTACCGGCAGTGGAGGAGGTGTAGGTGCTGGCGTTGGTTACCTTACCGGTGTTCTTGGTATCCTTCATCGTACCGTTGAAGGAAGCAGCGATACCACCGATGCAGAGCGGATCTTCAATATCGGCAGTTACGGCACCGGAGTTGGAGCAATTCTCCATGGTGACGGCTCCGCTGTAGGAACCCATGAGGCCGCCCAGATAGGAAAGCGTGCCGGGCGTCGTGAAGACGTTCACCAGGGAAACGTTACCGCTGTTCTGGCAGTTCTTAACCGTGGTGCCCTTGGCAATGATACCGAAGAGACCACCGACGTAGTCCTGCTGTTTGGCAACGCCGCTGGGATGGTTGTCCTTGTCTGCATCGACACTCAGGTTGCCCTTGCTGGAGCAATCGGTGAAGTTGGCCGTAGCAAAACCGGCCAGACCGCCCGCCATGATCCAGCGTGTATTAGACTTGACGCTTACGTTGGCGTTGTTGTGGCAGTTCTCCATGCTGGCCGTGAGCGTACCGACGATACCGCCGAAGCACATCTTCGGACCACCGCTCGTGGCCATGTTGGGCGTCAGGCTGATGGCTGCCTCGTTGGTGCAGTTGCTGATAACGACACCCTTGTCGATGGTATTGTCAATCTTGGTGTAGTTGTCGGCCACGGAGATGAACGGACCGACACCGCCGAATACGCCGCCGAATGCGGAGTAGTCGGTGTTACCGCCGCTCTGGGCCAAGGCCGTACCACCGGCGAAGGCGGATTCGATGGCGAAGGTGCCATAGTTGTGGCAGTCGGTCGCATTACCGGTTACATAACCGGCCACACCGCCGATGCTAGCGTCCGTGGCAGCCGTGGTCTTGCTGCCGGTATAGGTCAGCGTACCGTAGTTGTTGCAGCCCTTGATTTCACCCTCGATGATACCGGCAACGCCGCCGAAGGCAGGATAACTACCGGAACCGCCGCCAGGGTACTCCCAGGTCAGGTTGCCCTTGTTGGTGCAGCCCTCGACAATACCATGGTCGGTCGTACCGTTTGTTACGGAAGGAGTCTGACCGATGACACCGCCGATACCGAATTTCTTCATCTGACCGGAGGCGCCGCTGAAGAGGAACTTGACGGTACCTTCATTGATGCAGTTTTTCACGATGGTCTTGCCGGCCATGTCGGCATGACCGACGCGGGCGGCGACACCGGCGATGGCGCTGCAAGCCTTGGAGTTGTTCGTGAGTTCTACATCCACCGAACCGGTGAACTTGCAACCCTCGACATAACCCTTTCCGGAGTAACCTACCACACCGGCGCAGAAGATACGCTGGGCATCACCGGATTTCACCTTGATGGAACCGGCGACTTCGCAGTCGAGGATCTGTCCGCTGGACTTGGAGGCGATGAACGCGACACCCGTCTCGTCCGGAATGGCGTCGGTCCAGTTGATGGAGCAGGTGTTGGCAATCTTGAGGTTCTTGACCACGGCGGTCTCGGCCAGGTTGGCGAAGAGGGCGTTCGGCAGCACGGCGTTCTTGATGGTCTTGCCGGCACCGTCAAATTGACCGGCGAAGGAAGAAGCCGGTTCAACGGTCAGGTCTTTCAGGTCAAGGTCGGCCGTCAGGGTTACCTGGTCGGTAGCCTGGCAGAGGTCGGCCACGCCGAGCCAGCTCACGAAGTCGGCGGGATCGCTCAGTTCGAGTGGATAGGTAAAGGAGACGGCTTCCGTGGTCACCGATGCGGGATCGGAATACTCTTCACCTTCGTTGCCACCCTTACCGAGGGCCTTGACGCGGATCTGGTAAGTCTGCTGAGGTTTCAGACCGGTAACGGTGCAGGAAGTCGCCTCGACGGATTCGAAGGCAACGGTCCAGGTCTCCTCATTGGGGAAGAGGACCTCGACGCGGTAAGCCGTCGCATCCTGAACCGCTGTCCAGGCTACGTCAACTGTCTTGGCAGCCGGGGTAGTGGAAGTGATGGTCGGTTTGCCCAGGATGACTTCCGGCAGGGTTTCGCCGCTGGTCTCATCGGAATAACCGGAACCGGTGGTGGCGAACGCCTTCACGCGGAAGTTATAGGTCACGCCATGCTCCAGGCCGGTAATCTCGTACTTGGTATCGGTGGTGGTAGGGCAAGGCGTCCAGGTCTTTTCGTCGGCCTTCTTGTATTCAACCATGTACCATTCGGCGCCTTCTACGGCATCCCAGGAGACGATGGTCGAGTTGTAGAGGACCTCAATGGTCACATTGGCAGGAGCGTCGAGCTGGGTGCCGCCTTCGTCACCGCTGTCGCCGCCGTCGTCATAAGGCGTGGTGTCGAATTCGGCGAAGACTTCGTGGACGCTGGCCGCATTGGCCGTACCTTCGAGCAGGCTGCCCATGTTGGAAGCCGTCAGTTTGGTACCGTTGAAGATACCGTTCACTTTCACCGGGTCGCCTTCCGCACCGATACTGATGGAAGCGGAAGTACCGTTGTAGAAACCGACGAGCATACCGTCGTGCTGGTGGTCGGTGTCGGCGTTGGAAATGGTCGCACTGACGGAGCAGCCGCCGGTGTAGCCGCCGGAGTTGGCGGAGTTGCCGAGGTTGCCCACCAGGCCGCCCACGTACATGCCGCTGGCGGTAGCGGTCAGTTTACCCTTGAAGGAGCTGCCGGTAATCTTCAGACCGTTGGAGGTGAAGCCGGAAAGACCGCCTACGCAGCAGTTGGTACCGTCGCTGACGGTGATGTTGCACTCGCTCTTGCAGCCGCTCATGGCACCGGAGCCACCGTGGATACCACCGATACGGACCTTTCCGGGACCGGACTGGGTGATGTTGCCGGTGTTGATGCAATTCTTGGTGCTGTTCTTGCGGCTACCTTCCTTGCCCGGCCATCCGACGATACCGCCGACGGCTGAGTTGGAGGCCGAGGAGGCGATGTACAGGTTGATCTTACCGGTGTTGGTACACTTGATATAATTGGTCAGATTCTGGTCGGCACCGGCAAAGTAATCGCCGCCGCCGATACCACCGGCGCAGATAATGTGACCCTTGGTCGTGTATTTTTCTCCGGTAGAGGAAGCAATGTTGATGGTGACGCTTCCGTTGTTCGTACAGTTGCTGACGTCTCCGTAAGGGTTGGCAACGATACCGCCAACCTGCGTACGCTCGTAAGCAGCGGAGGAATACTTATCGACCGTGGACAGCATGTAGGAAACGGGACCGTTGTTGATCACATTGTCGATGCTGAAGTTCTCGGTGTTACCATAGGCAACCGCACCTGCAACGGCAGGCGTGCCTTTGCCGAGGGTGTTGACAACCTCGCAGTAACCGTCTGCATAAGCAGCGGAAACGCCCACGGAACCGTCGTTGACCGAGTTGGTGAGGGCGCTTTCCAGGTAAGCGACCAGACCGGCAACGGCCAGGCCGCGGATGGTGGTCTTGCAACCCAGGCTCACGGCACCGGTGTTGTGGATTTCGGTCGTGATACCCTTCGAGTAGGCGGCGATACCTGCTGCTACGACCGGAACGGCCAGGGCATCGGCATTGACGGTGATGGCACCGTTGTTCGTCACCTTCTCGAGGGTGCCTTCGTTGATCGCTGCAATACCGGCCACGTACATCGTGGTGGCGGAGGAGGCCGTGTAGTCGATGGCTACGCTCGACTCAACGTTCTGGATGGTACCCTTGTTGGTGAGGGCGACGGTTGCGACCTTTTCATCGGAAGAGGCGATTTTACCCTCAAGTTTCACGTTCTGGATGCAACCGGTGCTCTCGACTTCGTAGAAAAGGGGAGAGGAGACTCCCTTGATGGTGAATCCGCCGCCGTCGAAGACACCCAGCATGGACTCGTCCATGGCCACATAGCTCTGGCCGGTCAGGTCGATGTCCGCGGTGATGGAATAGGTCTCGTTTGGACCGACCTCGACGACACCACCTTCAATCCAGGCAAGGAACTCGTCGGCAGTGGACATCTCTTTCGGGAAAGAACCGGGCTTGCGGGTCGATACACTCTGGATGTCGCAGTAGTCGGAGTCCCCACTGGCAGTCACGGTCTTCGCTCGGACTTCGTAGGACGTCTCGGACGGCAGCCCATTGACCTTCAGGACGGTATTTCCGCCGGCCTCGACAACTTGGGATTCCCAGGAGGCGTCGGCCGTTTTCTTGTATTCGATGACATAGGAAAGTGCCTCCGGGATGGCGTCCCATTTGATGATGAGGCCGGTTGAGGTGCCCGTTACCTTATATAGGTAGGGATCCTCGATGCCCTCGGTGATGATGCCGCGGCCCACCTTGAAGTAAGCGGGCTTCCCATCCGCAGCGGTCAGATAGACCCACTCGGAAAAGCGGGATTTCTCGTAATTGGCGCGGACGCGGATGTAATACTTTTTCCCGACAGTCTGGCCGTCCATTTTGGTGGAGAACTGGGGACCGGCACTTTCGGAAGTGACCTGAACGGTCTTGGAAATGGTCCCGTCATACATATCGGGCTTGATGAGTTTGCCGCCCGTGGTGTCGGTCGCTTCGACAAACTGGACGGAGAAGGAGGTGGCGCCAGCGGTAACGGCTTGCGCACCAGACCACTTGAGCGTAACGGTCTTGCCGCCGTGGTAGACGCCTTCGTACGTGAGATCGCTCACGACCGGCAGGCCTCCATCGATGCCGGTTTCCATGCTCTCACGGCTACAGCCGAAGAGAATCAGAGAAGCCAGGGCAATCGCGGCCGACAGTATTCTGAATGATTTCATACTCGTTGTGTTTGTTAGTAAAATAATAGTTGAACGAACCCTTTCGGGCCGCCCCCCTGACAAACAAACGTCAATTCATCGGCCTTGCGGCCATGCGTCTGGCTTACATGACAAAGGTATGTATTTTTTTTGTTTTATAATACGTTTTTAGAAAAAATATTCTAACTTTGTGTACTCGAAAACAATTATAACGTTTTATAAACTTTAGTAGAATTTTGATTTTTTAGAATTTGGAATTGAATATTTAATTTTTTTTATTAACCAACCCTGAAAACTTTCTGATTTTCACTCTGTTGCGTCCCGGCTTACACCCTTATTATTAATTTTTTAAGGACCAAAAGAGTATGAAAATAAAGATTTTCTCCTGTGTGACGGCTGTCCTGGGTCTCTTCCTGGGGTGGTCTGCTTTCGCACAGAACACGACGGTTACCGGACGGGTTATCGATGGTACGACCAACGAACCCATCGTCGGAGCTGCCGTGATGGTGAAAGGTACCAATACGGGTGATGTCACCCAAAACGACGGTACCTACTCAATCAAGGCGCCCGCTTCGGCTGTCCTGATTTGTCAGTTCTTCGGATACAAGACCATTGAGGAACCGCTGAATGGCCGTTCCAAAGTGGATTTCATCCTTGTCGAAGATACGGAAACCCTGGAAGCCACGGTCGTGGTCGGTTATGGTACCCTGAAGAAAACCCAGCTGGTGGGTTCCGTCGAAAACCTCGACGGCAAAGTACTTGCCGACCGTCCCAACAGCAATGTGACGCGTTCCCTGCAGGGCCAGATTGCCGGTCTGAACATTATCCAGACCGATGGTAAGGCCAGCCACTCCGGTAGCGTGTACATCCGTGGCGGCAGTACCTCTTATCACACCCGTAAAAGTGCGACAAGCGCCAGCGGTGACGGTCACAGCATCGGTAACGGCGGCGGCGCCCTCGTCCTCATCGACGGCGTGGAAGGCTCCCTGAGCCAGGTGAACCCGAACGATATTGAAACGGTGGCTGTCTTGAAGGATGCCTCCTCCTCCGCTATCTACGGTGCCCGTGCTGCCTACGGTGTGATCCTCGTGACCACGAAGGAAGCCAAAGGCGACAAGGTGTCCGTGACCTACAGCGGCTCCTACTCCCTGAACGAACGTCTGATCAAATGGGAGGACCACATTGTGACCGACGGTCTGGAGTGGTTGGAAGCCTTCTATGATTTCTATGGAAATGATACCCGTGTCCCCGGTGCTTCCGGTAAGGTGCCTACCACTATTAATACGCAGGATGTGGCCATGTCCGGTACCACGTATCTGGACTCTTACCGCGCCATCGCGGCTGCCCGCGCCGAGGGGATGGAATACAATGAATACGGTGTCCTTCCCGATGATCCTACCGGCTATGCGGTGGGCAGCAAAGGCCAGTTCCTTTACTATGGTAACACCAACTGGCTGAAATTCTTCTACAAGAGGCACTACGGTTCCCAGACCCACGACATCAGCGTCCGCGGCAACAGCAAGAAGGTGAATTACAACATCACCGGCCGTTATTACGGACAGGATGGTATCTACAAGATTGGCCAGGAGAACTACAATACGTTCAACCTCCGCGCCAAGGGCCGTATCAAGATCAACGACTGGCTCTCCCTGGAGAACAACACCTCCGTATTCCGCAGCAAGCAGACCCAGCCGATGTTTACCACCGGTTCCCTCGTCGGTCACCAGGTGGACCAGCACGGACAGCCGGTTCTGGTTCCGTATAACGCCGACGGTTCCTTCGCCCTGGCATCCAGCAAGACTTCCTATACCGCCTTCCTGGAGGGCAACACCGGCCAGGACGATTCCAACCTGACCCTCACCACCACCACGGCGCTTACCCTGGACATCATCAAGGATGTCCTGAAGGTGAAAGGTGACTTCAGCTACCGGGCCATCCGCCGCTGGAGAGAGCGCTACCGTGCTCCGCTTACCTTCTATTCCGCTCCCGACAAGCCCACGTACTACGTGACCCAGGAGTCTTCCTACAAGTCCCGCTGGACCTATGATACGGATCACCTTACGGCCAACATCGTGGCTACCTGGACGCCGAAACTCGGTGAGAACCATGATCTGAACGTGGTGGGCGGTTGGAACCTGGAAGATTACCAGTACGACCGTTTCTACCTCCAGCGCAAGGGTATGCTCTTCCCGGAGAAATACAAATCTTTCGAACTCTTCGACGGTACCGACATCAAGGTTGAGCAGAATGACTCCAGTTATGGCATCATCGGTTTCTTCGGCCGTGCCAACTATACGCTCCTCCGCCGGTATATCGCCGAGTTCTCGGCCCGCTATGACGGTTCCTCCAAATTCCCGAGCTCCCAACAGTGGGGCTTCTTCCCTTCCGCTTCCTTCGGATGGCGTCTGAGCGAAGAACCGTTTATGAAATGGTCCCGCAGCTGGCTGGACAACTTCAAGATCCGTGCGAACTGGGGCTCCCTCGGTAACGGTACCGTGGATCCCTACACCTTCCTTGAGACCATGGGTGTGAAGAAGACGGACATCGTCATCGGCGGCGTGAAGGCCAACTACACCACCCAGCCTTCCCCGATTCCTTCCGGCCTGACCTGGGAGAAAGTGACCACGTATGATATCGGTATCGATGCCGACTTCCTCCACAGCCGTCTGTCCTTCTCCGGTGACATCTATCGCCGTAATACGACGGACATGATCGTGGTGGGTCCCGAGCTTCCCGGCCTATATGGCGCCGATCCGCCGAAGGGCAACTATGGTTCCCTCAAGACGGACGGCTGGGAGTTCACGATTTCCTGGAGAGACCAGTTCAACCTGGCCGGCAAACCCTTCGAGTACAGCATCAAGGGTAGTCTCTGGGACAGCCGCACCTGGGTAACCAAGTTTGAGAATTCCAACCACTCCCTGTGGGATTACTACGAAGGCAAGGAGATCGGTGAAATCTGGGGCTTCCGTACCGACGGTATCTTCCGTGACAACGAAGAGGCCAACAACTGGGCTACGGATTCCTTCCACAAGAACGGTTCCAACTTCCGCGCCTATGCGGGTGACTTGAAGTTCGTGGATCTGGACGGTGACGGTGACATCAACTATGGCAAAGCCATTGTCGAGGATTCCGGCGACCTTACCCGTATCGGTAACGCCCTGCCGCGCTTCCAGTATGGTATCAACCTGGATTTCAGATGGAATGGCATCGGCCTGAGCATGTTCTTCCAGGGCGTCGGAAAGCGCGACTGGTATCCGACTGTTGAGACCGGCTTCTTCTGGGGCCAGTACAACCGTCCTTACAGCCCCTACCTGACCTATACCCAGGCAGGTAACAACTATGCCCATGTGGATTACAGCACAACGAACTGGGTGGTCACCAACTATGACGACAACCCGTACTGGAGCCGCCGTGTGGGTTATTCGGCCAACCGTAACGTAGGTCCGTTGACCTTTGAAAACGACCACTATCTCCAGAATGTGGCCTACATCCGTCTGAAGAACCTCACGATTGACTACAGCCTTCCTTCCAAGTGGCTCAAGAAGATTGATATCTCGGCCGCCCGTTTCTATGTCTCCATGGAGAACCTCTGGACCTGGTCGCCGCTGTTCAAGCATACGGATATGTTTGATCCCGAGGTCATCAGCATCGGTGACTCCGACTTTGACAGTACGAAAGCCGAATACTTCGGCCTCTCCGGTGTGGGTGAGGGTTACAGCTACCCGATGCTCCGTACGTTCACCTTTGGTGTCAACTTAACTTTCTAAGGAGGAACGAGATATGAAAAAGTATATTTCGCTTTTGTTCGCAGTCTCCGCACTGCTTTGCGTCTCCGCCTGTGAGGATTTCCTCACCCGCGGTCCTATCAATAAGTTCAATGCCGAAACCTATTTCCAGTCGGAGGCTGAACTTGAGATGTATGCCAACGGCATGCTGAACAGCTACATGCCCGACTACACGGAAACGGCCGGCGGCGATGCCTACAACGACTTGATTGCCACGAAGACCTCTACGGACTTCTTCCGTGCCGATGTGGATTGGAACAGTTCGCGCCAGGGTTCCTGGAGCTGGGGCTTCCTCCGTCGTACCAACTTCATGCTGGAAAACATGGTCAATGCCAAGGGAAAGGTAGAGGAAAAAATCTACAATCACTACGAGGGTGTGGCCCGTTTCTGGCGTGCATACAACTACATGACCCGTGTCAAACTCTTCTCGGATGTGCCGTGGGTGGAGAAATACCTCCAGCCTGAGGATACGCTCATCCTCTACGGCCCCCGCGATGACCGCGAGTTCGTTTTCCACAAGATGACCGAGGACCTTGTCTTCGCTTGTGAAAATGTGATGAACGACAATTTCAAGACGGCGGAGCGTTCCGTTATTTGCAAGGATATCGTAGAAGCCTATGCTTCCCGTTTCTTCCTTTATGAGGCCTCTTTCCGCAAGAACATCACCGAGAATCCGGCCACTGGAAAGCCCTGGACCAATGAATATGAGACCGTGACCGATCTCTATCGCCTGGCCCAGAAATATGCCAAGGACGTGATCGATAATGGCGGTTACAAACTGGTCAGCGATTATCCTTCCCTGTTTATCAGCGACCAGCTGGTTTCGGATGAGGTGATCTGGGGACGTACATACCTGACCGATATCAACGGCCGTCACAGTTACACCCGTTACTTCCACTCCTCGACGCTGGGACAGCAGTATTCCGGCACCAAGGACCTGGTCCGCATGTTCCTGAAGACCGACGGCACCGCCATCACGGATGACGAGGCCAAGCAGTCTATTAACAAGGAATTCGAAGGCCGCGACAGCCGTCTGGCCGCCACGGTACTGGGTCCTGGCCGTGACATTGTGGACATGTCGGGCAACCCGACCCATGAGACCATTGACTTCACCTTCTGCAAAACCGGTTACCAGATCGTCAAATGGAGTATTCCCGATGCCTCTCACTTCCAGAACGGTATCGACGAGAACAGCATTCCCATTATCCGCTATCCGGAGGTGCTGCTGAACTATGCCGAGGCCTGCGAAGAACTGGGTGAGATGACGGAAGAGATTTGGAACCAGACGGTGGGTGCCCTGCGCAAGCGCGCCGGTGTCGCGAATGTCTATCCGACCGCCCGTGACCCCTGGCTGTATGAGTACTACACCAAGGATCTGGTACATCCTGCCACCGAAATCAGTCCGGTGGGCCTGGAAATCCGCCGCGAGCGTGTCACCGAGCTGACCTTCGAGAGTGAACTCCGCCAGAACGATCTCTACCGTTACGGTCAGGCCGACCTGGTGGTCCGCCGTTACAATGGTGTGGGCTGGGCCGGTATCTGGGTGACCGCCGGAGAGGCTGCCAACGGCCTGGTATTCGAGAAGGAAACCTACACCTTCGAGTCTGCCAGTGGCGGCGCCGTGAACTCCACGACCTGCTACCCGATCAAGGATGCGGCCGATGCCGTGAACACGGACTGGTTCTTCTCTGAAGGAGACCATGGTTATCTGGTTTACAAATATGCCTTGAAGTGGGAACCGCGCAAGTATTGCCGTCCGATTCCGCTTTCGGCATATAACGTGAACCCGAAACTGGGCCAGAATAAAGATTGGAAATAGTTGAAAAAGAGAATGAAAAAATTCTATTTGTTGTTTTTAGCAGCAGTGGCCGCCCTGGCGGTCACTGCCTGCGGTGAGAAGGATGATCCCACACCCGGGCCGGGTCCCGGACCCGAACATACCGGAACCGATCCCACCGTCACGTCGCTGACGGAAACTACGATAGCCGGAACGACCATCGGTTCGGATATGACCGTAGCCGGTCTTATCACGAATATTACCACGGGCAAAGGCATTGCCGGTGTTCCCGTTACCGATGGTTTTTCCTGGGTGAAGACCGATGCCAACGGCGTGTATCAGATGAAGGCCAATTCGCGTGCCCGCAAGGTATATATCTGCACGCCGGCGGCCTATAAGATCGGCCAGGCTTCTGACGGCTACCCGAACTTCTTCCCCAAGACGAACATCGAAGCGGGCAAGAAATTCCGGGTGGACTTCTTCCTGGAGCCGCTTGCCGCGGCCGAGACGGACTTCCGCCTGCTGATGATCGGCGATCCGCAGTGTGCGACGACCGGTGAGGTGGCCCGTTATGTATCCGAAACCATCAAGAAGATCAAATCGACCTGCGAAGGCATGGGGAACGTCTATGCGATGACGCTCGGTGACAACATTTTCGACAGCAACGACACCTATTATTCGGTGTATTCTGCCATGAAAAACGTCGTGGCCGGCAACTGGACCATTCCTTTCTTCGTAACCATCGGCAACCATGACCATGATGCGACCAAGGTAAGCGGTTCGGATCACGAAAGCATACAGTACTCCTCGCTGGGTACCTATGTGGGCTATTTCGGTCCGCAGGATTATTCCTTCGACCGTGGCGATGTGCACATTATCTCTATGGATAATGTCTGGGTTACGGGCACCGATTCTTCTTCCAAGTCGAACAAGAAGACGTGTACCTACGCTGCCGGTTTCTCCAGCTCGCAGTTCGCTTGGCTGCAGGGCGATATCAACAATGTCGCCAATCCGGAGACCAAGACGGTTATCCTCTGCTGTCATATCCCGTTCCGCAAAGGCGCCGGCAGTGGCGGCAGCAGCATGAATAAGGATAAGAACTACAAGGAAACGCTCCAGTTGTTGCAGAAGTTTAAAGAGGCCCACATCATGATTGGCCATACCCATTATCCGCAGAATTTTATCAACACTGATTACAAAACTGCGGGTGGAAAGGCCATCTATGAGCATATCCACGGCGCCGCTTGCGGTGCCTGGTGGAGCAGCAACTGCAACGTGACCGGCGCTCCCAACGGTTTTGCCATTTATACGGTGAGCAACGGAAATGTCAAGAACTGGCAGGCAATGAACTCCAACTTCGACAATGAATTCCAACTGCGCGTATACGACGGAAACCAGGAGTTTACTGGTGCCAAGGGATACAAACTTTTCTGGTCGAAGACCTCCCAGAAAGCCGCCGGTTTCGATGCTCCGGGTTTCGCGGCTGCGTCGGGTGCCTTTGTGGCCGAGATCTGGAACGACGACAATGCCAACTGGAAGGTCGAGTTCTGGCAGAACGGCGCCAAGGTGGGCGACTTCACGCGTGCTGGGGATGGCAACATCTGCAACATTCCGTGTGTTTCGTATTGGTATAATGAGGGTGGCAAGACGACGGATACATATGTAAACAAGACCGCCAGCCATTTCTGGTACTACAAGCCGGCTTCCGGTGTCCCGTCTTCCGAGAAGAATTGGGAGGTCCGTGCAACGCAAACCATTGCGACGTCGGGACAGACCAATACCTATACGGCCAACAAACTCACAACAGATTATTCTACCTTTAAGAAGTAATAACGGAGAGGCCGGGTAAATCGCCCGGCCTCTTTTTTAAAATCCTTCGTAACCGATTTGTAGGCGGCTGCAGGTATAGACTTTTTTCTGTCCTGTGGGGGATGTCTGCGTAGCGCGGACGGTCCAGCCGGTTTCAGCGGCCGGATCACCGCCGGGCGCCGGGAAGGTCCAGTAATGCAACTTATTAACCTGATAAGAGGTATTTTTGGGGTCACGTCCCGCTTCGTTGAGAAAATAGGAATAGGCGGCCCAGTCACGCTGGCGGCGACGGACACGCTCCATCGGCCAAACATGGCCATCCTTGTCGATAAACTCCACCGTCCACTCAATCGGGTCGGCATACCAGACCGTAGCGATGAATTTGCCCCGGTGTTCCGGTTCCCAGGCAAACGTGTAACCGCCTTCCTTGGAATAGGACTGGTTGCCATTGTACACGCGAAGCTGGACCCCTTCGTCCAGGCCTGTGAATCGGGCGGTATAATCCGTGAAATGATCGCCGCTCACCTGATAGACCGCATATCCGCTGGGGGTGCCGTCCACACAGATATTGGCGTGCCACCAGGCACCGCAGACCGCTCCGTGGATGTGCTCCTTGATGGGACGGCCGCTCTGGCAGCGGAAATCATTGTGCCGGTAGATTTCCGGGTGATGGGTGTGGCCGATCAGCAATTCGGCATCCTTGAACTGTGTCAGCAGCCCCAGTACTTCTTTGAACCCTTTTTTGTCGGCACCCCGGAAAGGCGCATGGGTGCACAGGACCACCATCTTTTCTCCTTTATCCTGAACCAGGCTGATGTCGCGGCGCAGCCATGCCAGCTGCTGCGGGGTAAACCCGGCCTCATAGGCGCAGTTCATATAGGCCTTCCCGGGCCGCTCGGGCTGTTTGTGCAGGAAGATGATGTTGTCCATGCAGATGAAGTGGAGTTTCCCCCGGTCGAAGGAATAATCGGTAGGCCCGAAATAGTGGATGTAATTCGCTACGGCATCGTATTCATTGTCCACCTTGTTGCAGTGGTCATGGTTGCCGGGGATGTTGTAAACCGGCAGGGTTCCGCCGCCTTCCAGGGGGATGGCGCGGAAAAGTTTCGACATCGGCTCCCAGATGGTCAGGTTATCGTACACGATATCTCCCAGCCCGATTCCATAAACCCGTTTCCCGGTACCGGCGATGGCGTTTGCGGCCACCTTTCCCACATCGGGAACAGTTTCGGTGCGGAAGCGCTCCACATCCGAGTTGAACATGCACTGCGGGTCGGCCATCACCACGAGGGTGAAATCCTCTTCCGGAGCAGGTAGTTTCCGTAGGGTAAAATCGTGTCGATCAAGGGCCTTCGTGGTGTCTATGTAGGCAAAGAAGGCAGGTGATCCGTCTTCGTGAACGGCCATCTCATAGGTTGCCGGAGTGGTGTAACAGACGGTCCGGGCGCGCTCGGTGGCACGCATTTGATAGACGCCGTGGCGGTCGGTCTGGACAATCTGGGTCCCGTCCGTTACGGCAATGCCCGGAATCCCTTTTCCGGTTTGCGCGTCTTTGATGACGCCCACCAGCGTACTTTCCTTCTGGATTTTCGTGCCCTGTATCGTATTCCCGCACGCGGTAAGCGTCACGATGGCGGAGATGGCCGCCAACCGAAAAAAATTATTGAATATTCTCATCGTTATAAAATTTTTTTGGCCGGGTTGTCAGCTCTGATGAGCATATTCCCTGTTTTTCTGCGAAGAAGAGCTGACAACCCGGCCATAACATACTATAAGGTAATCGCCTGGCGGAATTCTGGAACGGTCTCTTCAAGCGACATGCCTTTGCGGTACAGGCTGGCCGTCCCGCAGACAAAGACCGAAGCACCCAGGGAAGCCATGTAGTTGGCCCGCTCGTTGCTCACGCTGCCGTCCACGCTGATTTCAATATCTTGATATCCCCGCTCATCCAGGAAGGAGCGCATCTGCCCGACTTTTTCCATGATGCCTTCCACCAGTTTGGAACCGGCAAACCCGGGATAGACGGTCATCAGCAGGACCAGGTCGGTGTAGGGGAGGTGGCGTTCCACGGCCTCGACGGGGGTGTCGGGGTTGATGGCGATGCCGAAGAGGGCGCCGCTGGCATGGAGCGGGTCCGCCATATAGCGATAGTCGCGGTCAACCTCGGCATGGACGGTAAAGATATCGCCCTTTCGCATCTGCAGCTTGGAATACATCAGGTCGGGTTCCGTTACCATGAAATGGCAATCGACCGGGAGATGGGTGCGTCCCTGCATGGCTTTGATGAAATCCGGGCCGAAGGTGAGGTTGGGGACGAAATGCGCGTCCATGACATCGATGTGCAGCATGTCCACGCCCAGGTTCTCCAGGGTGCGGATGTCTTTTTCCAGGTTGAGCAGGTCGGAGCACATGACCGATGCGGAAATCTTATTGTTGTATTTTTTCATGACCTTGTTTATTTTCTAACAAAGATACGCTTATTTTCTTGAAAAAGGATAACGGGGCCCAGCAGACCGGAGGGGAGGAGGGCGTCATCGGCCGAATAGAAGGGATTCGGGGTGGAGGTGAACCGGGTCTGCTGCCGGCGGTCGCCGATGATGCGGTTCACCCAGAGGTTCGCCACCCGGACGGTCAGGACATTTTCTCCTTCCCGTAAGATGCCGTCGGGAATCTGCACCTGCCAGGGCGCCTTCCAGGCGGTCCCGCACGAGGTCCCGTTGATGCTGACCGCGGCCATGTTTTTCACGCTTCCCAAGCCCAGGAGGGTGATGTCGGCCGGATGATCCACGTAGAAGGTGGTGGTGTAGGTGGCGATGCCGGAATAATAGCGGATGCCTTCGTCTGAATGGGTGGTCCAGTCGATCAGCGAGGCAAAGGTGGCCTCCTCCGGGGCTCCCCGGCCTTCCTGGAAGGTTACCTTCCACGGGCCGTCCAGAACCTGGGATTCCTGATACTGAGGGGTGATGATCGTCTTGTTCTGCACCCCATCACGCCGGGCCACCAGGAAGAGGGCGGCATGCTCGTCCATGTCCAGGGTGGCGGAGACGCCCGCGTCCGCGGTGGTAAAGAGCAGCGGGGTTACGCTGCCATTCTCGGGATTCCAGACTTCCACCGTGCCGGTTTTGGGGATGCGGAGGGTCAACCCGGCGGTGATCGGTTTTCCGCTGAAATTGCGCACCCAGAAGATATCGGCATCGTGCAGGGAACGGTGCACATAGGAAAGTCCGGGGACCGTGGATACGAGATCCGGCCCGATTCCTTTGGCCTCCAGCGCGCCGGCCAGGTCGGCTGACACCCGAAGCGCCTGGAGTTCGGCCCGAAGGGCATCGAATTCCCGGACATCATCGGTCAGCGAAACGCATTCCTCGGGCAGTACGCCGCACACGGGAACGCCGGCGCGGGCGATCTCCACAATCCGGCGGAGCATTTTTACCGACATCCGCCGGCAATTGTCACCGAGTGCCAGCACGCGGTAGTGCATGCCGGAAGCCGTCCGCAGCGTCCCTTTTTCCGGATGCACGGCCACGAGAAGCCCTTTCGGGTTGATGAAATCAAAGGCATAGCCTTCTGGAACGGCGGGGAACTGCAGGCCGTACAGGCCGCAAACGCAATTGTCTTCTCCGTAGTACCAGAGGATATCGGCCACAAAGGTGCCCTGCTGAAGCAGGTAGCAACTGCGGGCCAGGTAGTCGGTCCAGGCACGGGCCATCGGGGCCCAGGTTTCGTGGCGGTTGAACCACTGGCCATATTGGAACAGGCCGGTACCGGGAACATGGTCGTCGCCGGGCTGGTGGGCCGAATCGTGGACGACAAAGCGGTTCAGCCCATGCGAGAGGGCCAGGTCGGCCGTCCATTTGATGCTTTCAGGACAGTAGGTGTAAGCCCGGCCCTTGTAGCCGTTGGCGGTGAAGGATTCCGCCGCGGCGATGTTCTGCCCGAAGATATGGGCCACTGAGGAGGATTCCTTGATATCGGCGCAGGCCATGGGAATCTTGGATCCGCTGGGGGAGTCCGGCATCCAGATGGCGGACATGGGTACGGTGGCGTGCATCTTGATGTCCATGCCGTCTCCCACATAGACGCGTCCGTTCTCGTGCGATTCGGTATAGCGCCCGCGCATACCATATTCTTGGATGAGGGATTCCAGCCGGTCGTAATTCTCGGCAAACAGGTCCCCGATGGTATTGCGCCAGTCCCAGAGGAATTTTTCGGTTTCGACAGAGCTGTCCAGCACCTCGCCCGTGAGGGCCGGAAGCCAGCGGAGGACATCGTAGCCGTTCCGGCGAAGGAATTCTTCGCGCATGTGGCGTGTCCAGGTCATCTGTTCGGCTTCGTAGCTGTCGGTCAGCAGGTATTGGATACCCTTCTGGCCCATCATTCCACCCGCGGCTTCTTTATACATATTCAGATACTGGTGGAAATGATCCATCCAGGCGGCCGGGTCCAGCTTGTCAACCTCCAGGCCCGTGGCATCCGGGGCGGCGGGATGGTTCTTCTTGCCGGTGAGGGTCTGTCCGAACCGATATACCCGCCAGCGCCCTTCAGGAAGGCTGCAGGCTACTTTTCCATCACGGATAGGCGCATCAATCACCACCACGTCGCGGATGGCGTCCGGGCTGTCCGGGGTGGGAAACTGCATGAAATCGTGCTGGGCCGCAAAGGCTCCTTTCTCCTCGGCGTGGTTCACGCGCACGGTGGGGTAGAGCACGAATTCGCGCAGGCACTGTCCGTGCGGGTAGTTGGCGGCCGGGTTGATGCGCAGCCGCCAGAAGCGGGCGGTCTGCGGCGGGAAATCCACTGTGATGGAAAAGACCACATTGTCCGGGATGCGGGCGGCTTCGCGGTAGTTCCTCCCATCGTCACTGCATTCCAGGAAGAGGCGTACGCCGCCCGGTACGCTGCCGTAGCGGCTGCGCAGCCGTTCGGTGGATACCAGAACGCCCTGGAAGGTCTGCGGTTCGGGGAATTCGTACTGGACCCAGGCGGGTTTTTGGGCAGCCAGGGGGATGCCTTCGGCCAGGAGGCCGTCGGTCAGCATGTCAACGGTAAACCGGCCTTCACTGGAACGGACGGTGGCGCCCAGTTCCTGCAGGGAACGGTCGGCATCCGGGAGACGGACGGCCACCACGGCGACATCCTCGTACCAGGGGTCGATGTCCGCGGCCTCGCCAAACGGAACATCCTGGTATTTCCCTACAGTGTCAAATGGTTTCGGAAGGGTAATCTCCTGTGCCTTTCCGGTGACCTCCACGGTACGCCAGACCAGTTTTTTCATGGCATTTTCCCGCGGGACCCAGGGTCCGCCGGTGGAACTCCATCCCGGAGAACTGGCTACGGCCACCTCAATGCCCAGGGAATCGGTCAGGTGCAGGGCGTAGCGGAACGCCTCCTTCCAGGTATCCGACAGATAGGGGACACGTTCGGTTACGATCTGCGGAATGGGACGTCCGCCGGCATCGAACTGGTGCAGGCCGGCAATGCCCATTTCTTTCATCCATAGCAGGTCTTTCCGGATGCCTTCCCGGGAGATGTTCCCATCCATCCAATGCCACCAGACCCATGGATAGGCCGACGGAGGAGGTGTCTGGGTGAAGGCTGTTTCAATATCGGCGATGCCGGTCTCCTTTTGACAGGCAGGGAGGGCCAGCAGCAAGGCGGCTGCCAGCGGGAGAAAAAGTTTATTCATTTGTAGGCGAGGTATAGCGTTCGACCCCTTTCCAGGATGCGGGCAGGGGAGCGGTGATGCTGATTTCGTTTTTCTGGACAGGGTGGACAAAGCGGATGTTTCGGGCGTGCAGGGAGATGCCGCCGTCGGGATTGGACCGCGGGGCGCCATATTTCAGGTCGCCTTTGATGGGACAGCCGATGCCTGCCAGCTGGCAGCGGATCTGGTGATGCCGGCCGGTAAGCAGGGCAACCTCCAAGACATGGTAGCGCTCGGTGGGCCCCAGATAGCGGTATTGCAGGCGCGCCAGTTTGGCCTGCTTGTTCCCTTCCCGGACGATGTAGGATTTGTTTTGTCCTTCGTTCCGCAGCAGCCAGTTCTCCAGCAGGGCCTCTTTTGTTTCGGGCGCGGCGCAGCACAGGGCCCAGTAGGTCTTGTGGACGCTCCCGTTTCGAAAAGCCTCGTTCATCCGTTCCAGACATTTGGAGGTCTTGGCCAGGACGGTAATGCCGCTTACAGGGCGGTCCAGCCGGTGCGGGATGCCCATGAAGACCTTGCCGGGTTTGCCATCCCGGCGGGCGATGAAGGCCTTATAGGCATCGGCCAGTGTTTCGTCGCCGGTTTTGTCGCCCTGGACGATTTCGCCGCAGCGTTTGTTCACCACGAGCAGGTGGTTGTCTTCGTACAGGATGCGGCTCTGAAGGTCGCGGTATTCCTGTTCTGAAAGTTCTCTGTATTCCATCATTCAAAGATAATCATTTCCGGGAATTCTGCCAAATTGTCAGCATCGTTTTCGTGGCACGGGATTCGCTTTGATGATGTTGTCCGGCCTGTGGCAGGTCGGGAGAAATGGAAAAATAAAAAAAGGAGAAATACATTATGGGAAAAATCATTGGTATCGACCTGGGCACCACCAATTCGTGCGTGTCGGTCATGGAAGGCAACCAGCCTACCGTTATCATCAACAACGAGGGTGAGCGCACCACCCCGTCCGTCGTGGCTTTTACCGACGGTGGCGAGCGCAAAATCGGTAACCCGGCCAAGCGTCAGGCTATCACCAACCCGAAAAAGACCATCTTCTCGATCAAGCGGTTCATGGGCGAGACCTATGACCAGGTGAGCAAAGAGGTCTCCCGCGTACCGTATAAGGTGGTGCGTGGCGACAACAATACCCCGCGGGTGGACATCGACGGGCGTCTCTATACGCCGCAGGAGATTTCCGCCATGGTGCTGCAGAAAATGAAGAAGACGGCGGAAGAGTATCTCCGCCAGGAAGTGACCGAGGCGGTGATCACCGTGCCGGCATACTTCTCCGACTCGCAGCGTCAGGCCACCAAAGAGGCTGGCAAGATTGCCGGTCTGGACGTGAAACGTATCATCAACGAGCCTACGGCCGCGGCTCTTGCCTACGGTCTGGACAAGATGAACAAGGATATGAAGGTGGCGGTCTATGACCTGGGTGGCGGTACCTTCGATATCTCCATCCTGGAACTGGGTGGCGGAATGATCGAGGTGAAATCCACCAACGGAGATACCCACCTGGGCGGCGATGACTTCGACCAGGTTATCATCGACTGGCTGGCCGGCGAGTTCGCTTCCGAGAACGGCGGCATCGACCTGAAGAAGGATCCGATGGCCCTGCAGCGTCTGAAAGAGGCGGCCGAGAAGGCGAAGATCGAACTGTCCAACCAGAATTCCACGGAAATCAACCTGCCGTACATCATGCCGGTGGACGGTATCCCTAAACACCTGGTGAAGACCCTTACCCGCGCCAAGTTCGAAATGCTCTGTGACGATTTGTTCCAGCGTACCATCGAGCCGTGCCGCAAGGCCCTCCAGGATGCCAAGCTGAATCCTTCCGATATTGACGAGGTCCTGCTCGTGGGTGGTTCCACCCGTATCCCGAAGATCCAGGAACTGGTGAAGTCCTTCTTCGGCAAGGAGCCGAACCGCAGCGTGAACCCCGACGAAGTCGTGGCCGTGGGCGCCTCTATCCAGGGCGGTGTGCTGGCCGGTGACGTGAAAGATGTCCTCCTGCTGGATGTGACCCCGCTTTCGCTGGGTATCGAGACCCTCGGCGGTGTGATGACCAAACTGATCGAGTCCAATACCACGATTCCTGCCCGCAAGAGCCAGGTCTTCTCTACGGCAGCCGATAACCAGCCTTCCGTCGAGATCCGCGTCCTTCAGGGCGAGCGTCCGATGGCCAAGGACAACAAACAGATCGGCGTGTTCCACCTGGACGGCATTGCTCCCGCTCCGCGTGGCATCCCTCAGATCGAGGTTACTTTCGATATCGATGCGAACGGTATCCTGAATGTGTCCGCAAAGGATAAGGCTACCGGCAAGGAGCAGAACATCCGCATTGAGGCTTCTTCGGGTCTGTCCGAGGATGAAATCCAGCGGATGCGTGACGAGGCCAAGGCCAACGAGGCTGCGGACAAGGCCGAGAAGGAGCGCATTGACAAGATCAACAATGCCGATGCTCTCTGCTTCCAGGCCGAGAAGTTCCTGAAGGAGAATGGCGATAAGGTCCCGGCCGATGTGAAGAGCAACGTGGAGAACAGCGTGAACCAGCTGAAGGAGGCCGTGAAAGCGCAGAACATTGCGGATATCGACCGTTACAGCGAGGAACTGAACAAGGCCTTCGAGGCGATGTATCAGCAGGCCCAGCAGGCCCAGGGTGGCCAGGGCGGTCCTCAGGGTCCTTTCGGCCAGGGCGGCCCTCAGGGACCGGGTGCCGGTCAGCCCGGCGGTGACCAGGGTCCGGACGAGCAGTAAACGCTATCGGCCGTACAGAAGGACCTGCCACGAAAACACACGTTTTTGTGGCAGGTCCTTCAATTTTTCGGGCACCTGCCATGTACAGGGCCCTTTTTGTGGCAGGTCTTTCTGTTAGAACTCGCTGTTGTCGGTGGTGAGGGAATTGCGGGTGTAGGTGTGGACCTTCCCGCTGGTGGGAATGGTCTGGATGGCCCGGACCTCCCAGTTGGTCTCCGATGCAGGGATTTGGGAGGCGGGACGGTAGTACCAGTAGTGGCTGGCCGTCTTGTTGACCCAGGTATCGGTATTCTTGGCCTTCTCGTTGAAATAATACGCCGTAATGGCTATCTGGCCGCAGCTCCCGTCGGGTACGCGAACAAAGTTGCCTGCCTTCTTGCCGTTTTGCCAGAATTCTACGGTCCAGTTGGAGGTGCCGCCGAAGAGGCTCTCGTCGTCAAAGACTTCCGCTATAAAGCACCCCTTGAGGGTGTAGTATCCCGTTGCCTTGATACCGGCAGAGCCACCGGTTCCACCGTTATACCAGGTGTAGGTATAGCCCTTGGTGCCCGAGTAGGTCTGGTTGCCGTCATAAACCCGCAACTGGTAATCATAGTCATTACGGGTGCCTTTCATGACCCAGTCCGTAATGGAGGCCCCGTCCACCGTATAGATGGTATAACCGTTCGGGCCGCCGGTGACGTTGGAGTGGCAGGTCCACCAGGAACCGCAGGCCGCGCCGTGGATGTGCTCATAAATGGGTTGTCCGCCGGCGGCTACATAGTTGGTGTGGATGTAATTCTGGTTGTAGTGGGTGTGGCCGATCATTAGGTGCGCTTCCTTGAACTGCTTCAGGAGATTCAGAACATCGGCATAATGCCGGCTCTTGTTCACATTGGAACCGGTTGTAGAACCGCCGCCGGCGCGGAAGGGGATGTGACCGCACAGGAGGACCATCTTGGAGGCCTTGTCCGGAACCAGGGCCAGGTCTTGCTTCAGCCATTCCAGCTGCTCGTCGGAGTACCCGGCATAGTACTGCCAGGTGGAACCGGTAGAATGGTAGCCGACCACATTGTCCATGGAAATAATGTGAACCTTTCCACGGTTGAAGGAATAGTCCAGTGGACCGAAACGCGATACGAAATTCTCTTGCGCATTGTAGAAGTCCGATTGGGCGGCATCGTGGTCATGATTGCCAATGGTCTGGAAGAATGGCAGATAGCGTCCGTCACCCAGGCTCACAGAGGACATGGAGGCATACATGGGATCCCATTGGACCGTGTTGTCGTGGGTGATGTCGCCCAGCGTCATGGCAAACAGCACGGGATGGGATGGATCCGTTTCCTTGGCTACGGAGACGATGGAGGGAATGGACTCTTTCTGCCAGCGGCTCACATTGGAGGAGGTTTTGCATTGCGGATCCCCAATCATGATGATCGAGAAGTTTTCCTCGGGCGCGTCCAGCGGCTCCAGTTCGAAATCGTTCCGGTTGAAATCACCGTTGCGGAAACGCCGGGGGGCGTACAGCTGCGGGATGCTGGGAGCGCTTCCCTTCATGGGAATCTTGTAGGCCGCCGGCAGCGAGAGATAGACATACCGGCACTTGCTGTTGGCCGCCATCTGATACACGCCGTTGGCATCGGTAACCACATATTGGTATCCGTCCGTAACGGGCACGCCGGGAATGCCTTTCCCGGTCGTTGCGTCGGTGATTTGCCCGGCTGCATTGCTGGTTGACAGAATGGGCGTTCCCGCGATTGTGGCGGGGCGAGCAGCGGGTTCGTTGGCTTTCAGGGTCAAGACCAGGTTGTCCAGGTAGAAACGCTCCTGCCCGGTCCGGTAGGCCGGGTCGCCGCCGATGGCAATCCGATCGCCTGTCCGGACATTGGGGATGTCAAATGTATAAGCTTTCAAGCGGTTCTCCGGATGAAGCTCAAAAGCGATGGCGGGAATCCGCGTACAGCCGGCCAGGTGGCTGTTGGACCCGACCGTCCCGCCGGTGACGACTTCTATCTTGATGTGGCGGGGATCGTTTCCCTTGGCATCCATGCCATTGTTGAAATAACTCTGCGCATCGAAGGTGACCCGCACCGTATTGTATCCGTCAGGGAGTTGGTTCAGGGGCGGGGTGGCCACTACGCCGCAAAGGCTGTTGGCACCGATCTTCAGATAGCCGGGGCGTATGCAGACGGCAGCATCGCGGTTGGTACCTTCCTCGCTGATTTGGGCCCAGGTCTTCAGGCGCGTGGACGGGATGGCCTTTCCCAGGGTGTTGAACAGGCCCATCTCTGTACTGCAGGGCGCCAGATATTGATTATAGGTGGCATCCCCGACAGGATTGACCCCCGTAGCCGGTTTCAGGGAAGTGGCTTTGGTCCGGTTGTTGGCCGAATAGCCGGCGGCATTCTCTCCATTCACGAAAGATCCGCCCCAAATGAACTCGCTGAAATCTTCGGCCAGGAGGATATCGCCCACGGAAGCGGTCCCGTTGCCGGGAACAACCGGGGTAAAGGTCCGCGTCCGTCCGTGCACGGGCAGGCTTTCGGCCGATGCGGTTTTGTCTTTTACCCGGAACCAATAGTCCGTATCGGCGGAAAGGCCGGAGAAAATGAAGGCGGGCAGATATTCGGTAGCATTGAAGAAATTGGCAGCCAAGTCCCAGGAAACCAGGAGGTTGGAGCAAGCGGCGTCTTTGTATAAGGAAACCGTATAGGCATGTGTAATATCGGTGCCGATGTTGCTGAATCCCGTAGCCGTGAAACGGAAGGAAAGGGTGGATGAGGTGGCGCGTTTCAATTCTCCGCGGCAGGGCGATGTATCCAGGTTCCTTTCGGACATCAACCGCAGTGTCCCGCGGTCGATCCGGTTGGCCGCCTGGTGGGCGGCGATGCGCGTCCCGCTGATTTCCTGTCCGGAGGCATTGGCGAACCAAACGGAAAAATCGTCATATACGCCCGTGGGAAGGGGGACGTTGAACACCATCGGACTGGCCGGTTTGTCGAAGGTAAACGTTACCGTTGAGGTTCCGTCCGATGCGGAAATGGTGGCATCGTCCTGTGCAAAATCGATGGGAAAGGAACCGCAGACACGTTTCGGAACGGAAAAAATGAACCGGCGCGCATCAGCGGGAATGTTCGTAAAGGTGAAACGCATGACGCCGCCCAGGTGGCGGAACGTGTAGCCGGCACCGCCGCGGCGGCCCAGCATGGGGGCGTTCGAGCATCCTTCCTGCCAGGTGTAGGAGGAGGGAAGGACAAACTGGGTCAGGCTGTGCGAACCGGCAGGGGAAAAGGCAATCTCACCCGGCGTTCCGTCGGTATAGGTGCCCGAGAACCGGGCTTTGGACGTCCCGGCCCCCTGGGAAAGAGTAAAGGTGCTGAAGGTCCCGCTCCCGTCGGCAACCGAAAGAGCGTCCCCGGCTTCCCAGGAAAAGGTTCCTTCGTCGCTGAAACTGGTTTTTGTCTCCAGCAAAAGGGCTTGGATGCTGTCCGGCCCGCATTCCGGTTCTTTTATCTCTGTCTTCTTGCAGGCGGCAAACGAGAGCACGGCTACCAGGAAGAGGATGTATAGGCAATGGTCCTTCATATCCATCTTGTTTGTTTTTTTTCAGATTAATCCGTAAATTTAGAAAAAAATTAACGCAGATGACAAAGTCTATACGAAAAATATTTCCCATTGAGGGTTTGGGATGTGCGGCTTGCGTCCTTCGGGTAGAAAATGCCCTTCGCAAGGTGGAGGGCGTTGAAAACGTCTCGGTTAGCCTGGCTTCCAATTCGGCCCGGGTAGCGTATGATCCCGGGCGGGTCACCCCTGAGCAGTTGCGTGTGGCCGTTCAGGAGGCCGGTTATGGCCTCATCATCCCGGAATCGGACAATGCCGAGGCGGTGGAGGACGAAGCGGAAAAGGCACAGGCCCGCCATTATCGGCGGTTGCGCCGCAGCATGTGGCTGGCCATCCTGCTGGCCGTCGCCGTTTTTGTCCTTCAGCTGGATGCCGTGTCTTTTAAAGGGAAAGGCCTTTTGCTCCTCATCCTGGCATCGGCCTCGGTTTTTGGGTGCGGCAGGCACTTTCTCTTCAACGCATGGACCCAGCTTCGCCACTTTTCGGCGGGGATGGATACGCTGGTGGCATTATCGACCCTGGTTTCCTGGTTGTTCAGCCTGTTTACGCTGGTCTTCCCGGGATTCTGGACATCGGAGGGCCTGACCGCCACGCTATATTTCGATTCCTGTTCCATGATTGTGGCGTTTATCCTGATTGGCCGCGTTCTGGAAGAACGGGCCAAATACGGTACCACCCGGGCGGTCCGCGACCTCATGGAGTTGCGGCCGGGCAAGGAAAAATATAAGGTGGGTGATCGCGTACGCGTGAAACCCGGTAAGCGGATACCGGTCGATGGTGTGGTTGTCGAGGGCGAATCGTACGTGGATGAAAGCCTGCTTACGGGTGAACCTGCTCCAGTTTTCAAGCAGGTGGGCGATAAGGTCTATACCGGCACGCTGAACCAGAAGGGGGCGTTTCAGGTGCAGGCTGAAAAAGTTGGGGAAGATACGATGCTTTCCGGCATCATCCGCCTGGTGCAGGAGGCGCAGGGAAGCAAGCCTCGCGTCCAGCGCCTGGTGGACAAGGTGGCCGCTGTCTTCGTACCCGTTGTCCTGGTGCTGGCCATTGCAACCTTTATCGGCTGGGCTTTCATCGCAACTGACGGGGGCTTTGCCAAGGCGCTGCTGAACATGGTTTCCGTGCTGGTCATCGCCTGTCCCTGTGCGTTGGGCCTGGCGACGCCTACGGCCATCGTGGCCGGTATCGGGAAGGGCGCCCGCCTGGGCATCCTGATCAAAGACGCGGATTCGCTGCAGATTGCCAGGGAGATCGATACGGTGGTCCTGGACAAGACCGGGACCCTTACATCCGGCCACCCGACCCTTACGGGAGAGCATTGGTATGCAGAGCGGGCCAAGGGGATCCTGCTGGCCATGGAGCAACGGTCGGAGCACCCGCTCGCAGAGGCTTTTGTCAACCGTCTTTCAGGAGTTAAGCCCTTGGAAATCAGTAATTTTACAGCTATCCCCGGAGAAGGGGCGGAGGCTGTTTATATGAGCGAGACCTATTATGTGGGCAAACACAGTCCGGAGGTTTCCCCGGAAGCCCGTACCTGGCTGGAGGAAGGAAAGACTGTGGTATACTTCCATGACCACCAGTCTCTGCTGGCGGTTTTTGCCGTCGAGGATGAATTGAACGAAAGTGCCGCCAGTGCCGTTTCCTACCTGGGAGACATGAAGGTGCAGACGTATATGCTCACAGGCGACAACTCCTCCGCAGCCCGGCTCGTTGCCCGGAAGGTGGGCATAGACCAGGTGACGGCAGAAGTCCTGCCGCAGGATAAAGCGCAATTTGTGCACCGGTTGCAGGAAAGCGGCCGCAAAGTGGCCATGGTCGGTGATGGAATCAATGACAGCGCGGCCCTGGCGCGTGCCAACCTGAGCGTAGCCATGGGAAAGGGCAGCGACATTGCCATGGAAGCCTCGATGGTAACCATTGTCGCATCTGACCTGAACAAGGTCCCCCAACTGATTGATCTGTCCCGTCGCACGGTGCGGATTATCCGGGAGAACCTGCTCTGGGCCTTCCTCTACAATGTTATTGCGATTCCGGCGGCAGCCGGTCTCTTCGGCTTCAGCCTGACCCCCATGATCGCCGCCGCCTGCATGGCCTTCAGTTCCGTCTGTGTCGTCTGCAATAGTCTTCGGTTACGATAAGACTTGCGCTAACAGAAGGACCTGCCACAAAAAGGGCCCTGTACATGGCAGGTGTCCGAAAAATTGAAGGACCTGCCACAAAAACGTGTGTTTTCGTGGCAGGTCTTCGTTAAAAATACTTTTTCACGACATCTTCAGGGATCCCTGTCACACGAATGACCTGCTTTTTCGAACAGCCGAATCTTTTTTTCATGCCACGGATGAGAAGTTGAGTCATAACAGAATCTAACTCTTCATTATCTGCGATTCCTAATTCTTTATAAACTGATGGTAGTTTTCCGACAATAAACTCATCGTCATATGCATTGTGCTCTCCCTCGTCCCTATTTCGCCAGACGTCTCTTTCCGTATTCCAGTTTCTGATGGCTTCGAAGAAATCAATTGAATTATCAAACAACTTCTCAACATATTCATAATCCACAATATCCATTGGAACGATCCGGTCATTAAACACATGATATTGATCAGGAGCAAAAGTCCTACTTCTGAAAATAGATCGCCTCTTCGAAATAGGTAGGTCTTTTAAAGAGATTCCTGGGACTGATTGACAGAAAGGATTAAAATAGACAAAACAACTACTCCATTCATAGTGAAATGGATTGGAAATTCTCGCCTTGAGCGGATTCCTCAAGATATAGGCGACCTCCGTCCGGAACATGTCCGGGCTATCAATCAGGACCAAGTCGCCCATGACCATCTTCCTTCCAAAAGCCTGTTCTCCATATTTCGTCTGCATATACATGGCGGTCAGTTTTTGGTAATGACTAAAAAACTCTTCAGCTTGTTCTGCAGTCCCCCTAATCAGGAAATGGAAATGATTGCTCATTAAGGCAAATGCATAAATAACTATCCCGACTTTGGATTGACAAAGTAAGATTCTATTCCATCCGGTAAGATAGTCCTCTCGATCTTTGAATAACAACCCAGAGGAAAGATGGTTCAGAAATAGATGATAGCAAGGTATTCTCGTTCCCATAGCGATTATGTTTTTCGGGGACAAGATAAGTATTCTTTTGTTTAAGTGTCTTTAAAATTCATATATTTCTTTTTTTTAAAGAGGACCTGCCACGAAAAAGGCCCTGTACATGGCAGGTGTCCGAAAAATTGAAGGACCTGCCACAAAAACGTGTGTTTTCGTGGCAGGTCCTTGTTAAAGGCTTGGGCCTGGCTGTTTAGGCTTTGCCGTTGGAACCGAGCACGTTCACAATCTTGTGCTCATAGAGCTTCTTCATCTCGTCACGGGCAGGACCCAGGTATTTACGAGGATCGAACTCACCGGGCTTCTCGTTGAAGACCTTGCGGATGGCGGCGGTCATGGCCAGACGGCTGTCGGAGTCGATGTTGATCTTGCAAACAGCGCTCTTGGAGGCCTCACGCAGCTGCTCCTCGGGGATACCGACGGCATCGGGAAGCTTTCCGCCATTGGCGTTGATGATGTCCACATACTCCTGCGGAACGCTGGAGGAGCCGTGAAGGACGATCGGGAAGCCGGGAAGCTTCTTCTCAATCTCGTGCAGCACGTTGAAAGCGAGCGGCGGAGGTACCAGACGACCGGTCTTGGGGTCACGGGTGCACTGCTCGGGTTTGAACTTATAGGCACCGTGGGAAGTACCGATGGAGATGGCAAGGGAGTCGCAACCCGTACGGGTAGCGAAGTCAATCACCTCTTCCGGCTTGGTGTAGTGGGACTCTTCGGCCTTGACCTCATCCTCGACGCCGGCCAGCACGCCCAGCTCAGCTTCGACGGTAACGTCGTACTGGTGAGCATATTCAACAACCTTGCGGGTCAGGGCGATGTTCTCCTCGTAAGGGAGGGAGGAAGCATCGATCATCACGGACGAGAAGCCCATGTCCACGCAGCTCTTGCACAGCTCGAAGCTGTCACCGTGATCCAGGTGCAGGCAGATCTGGGGATTCTCCCAGCCCAGTTCCTTGGCATACTCGACAGCACCTTCGGCCATGTAGCGCAGAAGGGTCTGGTTGGCGTAGTTGCGGGCACCCTTGGAGACCTGCAGGATCACCGGGGACTTGGTCTCCGCGGCGGCCTGGATAATGGCCTGGAGCTGCTCCATGTTGTTGAAATTGAATGCGGGGATGGCGTATCCGCCGGCGACGGCCTTCTTGAACATCTCTCTGGTGTTCACAAGACCCAAAGTTTTAAAAGAAACCATAGAAAACTATAAATAATTATAACTTTTTCCTTTTCGCGTCAGCCAATAGGCTGCAATTTTCTTGCCGATGTGCAAAAGCGTGCGCAAAAATAGTTATTTTTGTAGAAATTTAGAAATATATGAGCAAGAAGGTTGTCATTTTTTCAGCTCCGTCAGGTTCCGGCAAGAGCACAGTTGTCAGTCATGTGCTTCCGCTGCATCCCGAAATGGAATTTTCCGTATCGGCCACATCCCGCAAACCGCGTGGAACGGAGCAGGATGGCGTGGAGTATCTGTTCTATTCGGCCGATATTTTCCGCAAGCTGGTAGAAATGGACAAATTCGTGGAATACGAAGAAGTGTACAAGGATAATTTCTACGGCACCCTGAAGTCGGAAGTGAACCGCATCTGGTCCAAGGACCATGTCATCATTTTCGATGTGGACGTAAAGGGCGGCGTGAACCTGAAAAAGTATTTCGGCGACCGGGCGCTCTCCGTTTTTATCCAGGCCCCGTCCGTCGAGGCACTTCGTGAACGCCTCATCAACCGCGGTACAGACTCGCCGGAGGCCATCGAGGCCCGCGTGGCCAAGGCTGCCGAGGAAATGACCTACGCCGATAAATTCGATTATATCCTGGTAAACGACGACCTGGAAACGGCCCTCAAGGAAGCGGAACAGGTAGTGGACAAGTTCTTATGCGAATAGCCATCTATAGCGGTTCGTTCAATCCCTTGCACATCGGTCACCTCGCCGTTCTGGAAGAAGTGGACCGGTGCGGAAAGTTCGACTGGACCTACCTGGTGGTATCGCCCAAGAATCCGCTGAAGGATTCGGCGCGGGCGGAAACGGGCCGCGACCGGCTGCGGGCTGCGATACAGGCGGTATCGCGTCATCCGCAACTGCGTGTGTGGGTGGATGATATCGAACTGGACATGCCGGCCCCGCAATATACGATCCTCACGCTGGATGCCCTGGCTGCCCGCGAACCCGAAAACACCTACACGCTGATCATCGGCGGGGATTCCCTGGCTGATTTCCGCCGCTGGCGCAGCTACGACCGTATCCTCCGGGACTATGGGGTGGCGGTTTATCCCCGCAGCGGCTTCGACACGGAAGCCCTCCGCAGCAGCCTGCTGGCAGAGGATCCTACCTATAAAATCGACATTTTGGACGCTCCCCGGGTGGATATCTCCTCGACGGAAATCCGCGAGGCGCTGGAAGCGGGGCGTGATATTCAATCTTGGCTGATGTAGTGATGCATATCGAAACCGAACGCAAATTCCTGGTGGTGTCGGACGCTTTCAAGCAGGAAGCGGTCCGCAGTTATCGGATTACCCAGGGGTATATCGCCCATGAAGCCGGGCGGACGGTCCGCGTGCGGATCCGAGGAGAACAGGGCTTCCTGACCATCAAAGGCCCCTCACTGGACGGAATCAGCCGTTTCGAGTGGGAAAAGGAAATCCCGCTGGAGGACGCCCGGGACCTGATGACACTTTGTCAGGGCGGCTTCATCGACAAAACCCGCTATATCATTCCCGCCGGCGAACGCTTCTTTGAGGTGGATGAGTTCTATGGCGACAATGCGCCGCTGGTCATGGCGGAAATTGAACTCGGCAGTCCCGATGAACCCTTCGAACACCCGGCTTGGCTGGGGAAGGAGGTCACCGGCGACCGCCGATTCTATAATTCTTATTTGCTGGCCCACCCCTTCCGGGAGTGGGGCGACCGTTAGTCCCTGTACGGATAATAGAGGGCAAGGTGCCCCGGGAAGAATCCCGCGGTGGCCGTCCGGGTCCATTTCATCTTCTGGTCGGAATCGAAGGCGGAAACGGTGCCCGGGTTGGTTCCGTTGCCCGAATCGGTAATGTACAGGACACCCTGGATGGGGTCGATGGCCATGCCGTACGGCGTGGAAATCTGCCGCCGCATATCTGCGGAGAAAGCTTTGCTCTGTACTTTCCCGCTTCCTGCATGGATAGACCAGAGGGTGTAATCCTTGTTGGTTTTTCCCCAATCGAATTCGTCCTCCGTACCGATGACATAGAAGTAGTTTCCGATTGGATCGAAATACGTCACGCTGGCGCGGACATTCTTGAGATCGTTGGTTTGGGGAACAACTGTAAATGATTCGGCATCAATCTGATAGATGCCAGAGTGGATGTCGCCCCAGTTGCCCTGGGACTGCACCCATAAATACCGCTGGCCATCCGAGACAATCTCTTTCAGGTTGGGTGCTACTTCAATTTGGCGAATAACGGTGAACGAGGCGCGGTCAATCACGGTGACACGGTTGTCATAGCCCGTGTGGAAACCGCCGGAATTGGCGACAAAGACATAGTCTCCGCAAACCGTAACGCCTTCCGGCTGATAGCCAACCTCAATGTGGCCGTCCACCTTCTCCGTGGCGAGGTTGATGCGATACAAGGCGCCCAGGCGGTCTTCCCCGCCATAATAGGCTCCTGCATAGGAAGTTACGTAAGCGTAGGAACCGTCAAAAGCGATTTCGCGCGGACTGGGTATCTCGAAACTGGTAACATGTTTTTCATTCTTGGCGTGGATTACCTCCACCAGGTTGGACTGGTTTACGGTGATCCAGGCGGTATTGTAATAGAGTTGGAAATCGTTGGCAACGGAGCCCAGGCCGCCGGTAATGATCGGGTTCATCTGGCTGAAAGCGTTGCGGACGTATTTCCCGTCCGTGAAACGGAAGAAGTCCAGGGAAGCTTCATTTTTGTTGAAATTCCCTTCATTCAGGACGAAGAGTTTGTAGAAAGACTGCAAACTCTCTTCACCTACTGTAACTACCTCACCCGCAAGAACATCGTCCTCGGAGGTGATGACAACAGGATCGGCCCCGTTGTCCTTGAAGCATCCCGTCACTGCCAGCGACAGGAGGCAGCTGATAATCAGCAGTGCATTTTTTCTCATATCTTTAATATTTGCGGACACAAAGATACACTAATTTTTCAGAAGTCGTATTGCAGGGACAATAGAAAATGCCGGCCGGGCATCGGGTAGCCTTTTACATATTCATAGGCAGAGTCGGTGAGGTTGTTCAGGTTGATGCCAGCAGTCAACTGCCGCCAGGTGTAACCCACGCGCGCATCGGCCGTCAGGAAGGGGGAGAGCCGATATTCGGGGAAGGCTGCCTGGGTGGTGTAGCGCTCCGCGTTGGACAGCAGGGAAAAGCCGAACTGCCAAGGACCCAGCCGGCAATCTCCGGCGAAGGAAATGCTATGCTCGGGGATATAGGGTACAATCTCGTCCGGATGCTGCCAGGTGTAGGTGAAACGAAGGTCCAGGTAATTCCGTTTATGCGACCATGAATACCGCAGATGTGCCAGCGCGTCGGCTCCGGTCATCTCCACCCTTCCTATATTATACATGCTCCAGCGGAAGGAACTGGTGGTGGGAACGGCTACGATTTTGTCGCGGACCGAGTTGTGGAAGATCCGGACCGATGTTTCCACCCATAGGTTCCGGATCGGGAAGCTGTTCCATTTGATGCCCAGATTCGACAGCAGGGCCCGTTCCGGTTCCAGGGCGGCATTGCCCACAAGGGTGTAATACAGGTCGTTGAACGAGGGCATCCGGCATACGCGCCGCACAAAGGCGTCGATGGTAAAGGGGCCGATATTGGTGTTCGCCACCAGGGACGGGGAGAAGAAATGCCGGAAATCGTTCTGGCGGGAGAAGCCGCTGGTCCGGGTGGTGACCCGGTCGGCCGCGCCCTGCCAGGCCAGGTTGGCGCTGAAACGCAAATGCTTGAATGTAAACAGGTTCCCAACGGCGATCCAGCTGCCGAACCGGTGCGGATAGGCAAAATCGGGCAGGTTGGCGTCCAGGTAATCGTATTCCAGGTCGGCAGCCGTCTCCAGTGCCCACTGGCGGGTGACAGGATGATGCCAGGCCGCAGACAGGTAGGCATTGTGCTGGAGATAGCGGTTGTCGATGGGCATGGCCGAAGGATCCCGGTACGGGTCGGTGCGGTAGCGGGTATAACGCCAGGAATACTTCCCCCGGATGCACCAATTTTCGTCCTTCCAGATGCTCTGGAGGAAGAAATCACGGTCGGTCTGCCGGTCGGCGGAAAGGAGCTGCCCCTTGGGCCGGCGGATGACGGCGCCGGGAAGCCCGCGTTCGGAATCGTAAAAATAGAGGGTTGACTTCCATTTCCCTTTCTCCAGGCGGCTCTGCAGGCGCAGGGCCTGGATATCGGCATTCTCGCGGGTCATGGTGGTGTCGTACTGCTTCCAGTAGAAGGGATAGCGGCCGTGCGCGAAGGTGGTTTGCACCTCGCTTCGATGGCACCAGTCTTTTCGGAAACATTTCTGGAAAGCCATCGAAGGGGAGACCATGCCGAAGGCTCCGCCGCGCAGGCGAAGTTCGATCCGGTCTTCCCGGATGGGCATCGAATAGAAATACAGGCTCCCGGCCGTGCAGAATTCCTTGGCGGCGAGCAGGATGCCGGCCTGCTCACCCACGTAGTATTCGGCCCCGGAAAAGCTCTCCGGAGCGAAGCGTCCCAGATCTACCTGCCGGTTCTGGGCATTCTCGACGGCGATCCCGTCGATATAGACGCCCGTGTACTCGCTGCCGAGGCTGCGGATGTTGACGGTCTTCATCCCGCCGATCCCACCGTAATCCTTGAGCTGCAGGCCGCTGAACATCCGCACGACTTCGCCCAGGTCGGCCGCGCCCTTCAGCAGGGCGGCCGGGGCTTCCTGTCCGGTGGTGATGACGCCTCGGAGTCCGTTGCCCGTGATGGCGGCAGCAGCCAGCGTATCGGTCTGGGCCAGGGCGTCCGGGGTCGGAAACAGCAGGCCGGCAGCGCACAAAACCATCAGGAAACGGTGCAGAAACATAGGGGCGTGAACAATTCTTTTGCAAATCTAAAGAAAAATGTTTGTACTTTTGCATTCCAAATTGAGAAAAGATATGGATAAGAACAGTTACGCCCTGGGCATGAATATCGCCCATAGCATGATGCAGTCGGGCATCACCCGCCTGCAATACGAAGATTTCCTGTCGGGACTGAAGGACTCGCTGGAAGGTGGAAAGACGGTCCTCTCTCTGGAAGAGGCGGGAAAGGTCCTGCAGGACTATTTCGCCCATCTGGAAGCTGAGAAAGCGGCCGAAAATGCCGAAATCGCCGATGCGATGAAGAAGGAAGGCGAGGAATTCCTGGCCGCGAATGCCAAGGAAGCCGGCGTGAAGGTCCTGCCCAGCGGCCTGCAGTACAAGGTGCTGAAGGAAGGTACCGGCCGCAGCCCGAAGCGCACCGACAAGGTCCGCTGCCACTATGAAGGAACCTTTATCAACGGGATGAAGTTCGACAGTTCTTATGACCGCAACGAACCGGCCGTCTTCGGCGTGAACCAGGTCATTGCCGGCTGGACCGAAGCCCTCCAGCTGATGAAGGAAGGCTCGGAATGGATGCTGTACATCCCGTACAACCTGGCCTATGGCGAAGCCGGCGCCCACGGTGCCATCCCGCCGTGCGCTACCCTTATCTTCAAGGTTGAGTTGATTGCGGTGCTCTAGCAGCCGGAACGATACGTAGTTGCATGGATGCAAAGATAGTCTTTTTTCCGGAATATACCTAAACTATTGTACGTAGCGGCCGCCTTTGAGCCAGTGGTAGAGGCCGTAGATGGCGCCCAGACAGTAGATGATGTACAGGAGGGCCATCCAGGGAATACCTGTGCGCCAGCACAGCCAGGAACTCAGGGCATCGGCAATGATCCACAGGATCCACTGCTGGGGGATGGAACGGGTGAGCCACCAGGTGGCGATGGCGCTGAGGATGGTGACGAAGGCGTCCAGCCCGGACATCGGGTCTCCCAGCATGTGCAGCAGCCAGATGAAAACGGCCGTTCCCCCCGTCAGCAGCAGGATGCTCAACAGGCCGGTCCGGAGCGTCAGTTTCTCCAGATGAATTTCTTCGGACGCAACTTTCCGGGCATCTCGTCTCCAGGTGTAAAGACCCCAGAAAGAGATGATTACATAGTAAATATTCAGGCACATGGTAGCATATAACTGCTCACGGGCGAAGACGACAACGGCGGCGCCGGCCGTCAGGATACCTACGATCCACATGGCATTTTTCTGCCGGATTTCCAGCAACAGGTACAGGATGCCGGTTATAAGGGAAAATACTTCCATGGGATCAAAGGTAAGAAATTCCCGAAAACTTTTTATCTTTGTGCCATAAAAAAAGAATCTGATGATTATCATAGCAGAAAGCGGTGCAACCAAATGCGATTGGGTTGTCGCCGACGGAGGACAGGTCCGGCTTCGTTTCAAAACACTTGGACTGAATGTGGCTACCGGCGCGGTAAGCGTCATCCCACCGGTGGTAGAAGAGGCGGTCAACACCTTGAAGGAGAATGGCATATCGTGCAGCGATGTGCGGGAAATCCATTTCTATGCGGCCGGCTTGATCCCGGTAAGGGATGAGAAAGTCCCTGAAATGGCGAAGCCCCTGGACGCCGTCCTGCGCGAGTATTTCCCGGACATCGACATTGAATATGCCTCTGATCTGCTGGATGCGGCCCGTGCCGTCTGCGGCAGGGAAAAAGGCATCGCGGCCATCCTCGGAACCGGCTCCAACAGCTGTTTCTACGATGGGGAGAAGATTGTCAAGAATGTCCGGTCGGCCGGTTTTATCCTGGGCGACGAGGGCGGTGGAACCCGCCTGGGACGCCTGTTTATGTCCGATATCCTGAAAGGTCTGGTGCCGGCCGACGTGGCAGAACCCTTCGCCAAGGAATATGATGTGGATTACATGACGGTGGTACGCAACGTCTATAAGAGCGAAACCCCGGCCAAATACCTGGGAAGTTTCGCTCCCTGGATCATGGCACGCTACGGCAAGTCGGACTATGTAACCCGGCTGGTGGAACAGAATTTCCGCGACTTTATCGAGCGGGCGCTGAAACAGTACGACGTGGCGAACTGCCCGGTGGGCGTGGTGGGCGGCTTCGGTTATGCCTGCCGCGAGATCCTGCAGCGGGTGGGTGCCGAATACGGCATCCGGTTCTCGGTCTTCCTGCCGGAGCCGATGGAAGGTTTGGTAAAATATCATTCATAATATGAGAACAACGGAACAATCGTCCCGCTACGACCATCTGGAGAAGATGTCCACGCGGGAGATCCTGACGGCCATCAATGCCGAGGACCGTACGGTGCCCGTGGCGGTGGCCCGGGCCATGGACAAGATTGAAGCCCTGGTGGACGGCATCGTGGAACGCATGCGTCGTGGCGGCCGGGTCTTTTACCTGGGCGCCGGAACCAGCGGCCGGCTGGGCATCGTGGATGCTTCGGAGATTCCTCCGACTTACGGGGTGCACGACAAATTCATCGGCCTGATTGCCGGCGGCGACCGGGCGATCCGCAACGCCGTTGAGGCGGCCGAGGACAAGCGGGAAGGCGGCTGGGCCGATATGCAGCCCTTCCAGCCTACGGTAGATGACGTGGTCATCGGCATCGCCGCTTCTGGTACGACGCCTTATGTGATCGGCGCGGTAGAAATCGCCCGTGAAAAGGGGATGCTCACCGGTTGCATTACCTGCAACGAAGATTCGCCCCTGGCGGCTGCGACGGAGATTCCCATCGTCGTGGTCGTAGGACCGGAATTCGTGACAGGCAGTACGCGGATGAAGGCCGGAACGGCCCAGAAACTCGTTCTGAACATGATTTCCACGTCGGTGATGATCCGCCTGGGACATGTGCGCGGCAGCAAGATGGTGGACATGCAGCTGACGAACCACAAACTGGTGGACCGCGGTACCCGCATGATCATGGAAGAGACCGGAATCGAGGATTACGACTATGCCCGCAAGCTCCTGCTGGAATACGGCCAGGTGCGTGCGGCGGTGACCGCTTACCAGAACGAAAAGAAGGATGCTTGACGCACCCTTTCCTTCCCGGCTGCTGCAGGAGGCGGTCGAGGCGATCGGGACGCTGCCCGGCGTAGGCCGTCGCAGCGCCTTGCGTCTGGCATTGCACCTGCTGCGCCAGCCGTCCGAAAACGTGCATCATTTCACGCAGGCTATCGACCGGCTCCGGGACGAGGCGCATTACTGCCGGGAATGCATGATGATCGCGGACGGGGATGTCTGCTCCATTTGTTCCGACCGTTCCCGCGACCGCAGGCTCATCTGTGTGGTGGAGAATGTGCGGGACGTGATGAGCATCGAGGCGACGGGCCAGTATCATGGCCTGTACCACGTCCTGGGAGGGATTATTTCGCCGATTGCGGGCGTCGGACCGTCCGACCTGACCATCCGCCAGCTCCGGGACCGGGTGCAGGCAGCGGTGCAGGCCGGGACCGAAATCGAAGTCATCATGGCCTTGAGCGGAGATGTGGAAGGGGAGACGACCGCCTTTTATATCTACCGGCAGATCGAAGGCCCGCTGGTAAAGGTTTCCTCGCTGGCGCGGGGCCTGGGATTTGGCGATGACCTGGAGTATGCCGACTCGCTGACGCTGGGACGTTCCATCGCCCAACGCCAGATTTTCAAGCCGTAAGGGTTGGATAAACGAAAAATATTCCTACCTTTGCACGATTAACCCCCCGACGCTATCGTGCCGGACACAAAAGTAAGAGATATGCTGAATATTTTTTACAAGGTAAACGGAAAGATACTGGTTTCCCAGTCGGAAACGGATTTTGTTTCCATCAAGCGGGAGAGCGTATTGTGGATTGACCTGCTGGCTCCCAGCGGGGAGGAAAAACATGCCACGGAGGCATTCCTGGGGACGGATATCCAGACGCGGGCGCAGGCCGAGGAGATTGAAAGCTCCTCCCGTTTCCGCGAGACGGACAAGGTGATCTTCGCCAACACCAACTTCCTGATGCCGGGTCCGGAGGAATATACGGAGGAAGCGGTGTCCTTCACCCTTGTGGGCAATACCCTCACCACCCTGCGCGAGGTGCCGCTGCGGTCGTTTACCGAACTGCAGCGCCGAATCGAGGCGATGCCGAAACAGTACACGTCGGGCTATGCGATTTTCGCCACCATCATGGACCAGCGCGTGGACCTGGATGCGGATATGATCGAGTTGATGAGCAAGGAGATCTCGCAGTACAGCCGGCGCATCAACCAGAAAGAGGATATCAACGAGGAATTCCTGCTGGATATCAATCAGTTACAGGAGAATACGATGATCATCCGCGAGAATGTCGTGGATAAGCAGCGGCTCATTTCCAACCTGCTCAAGAGCAACAAGTATCCCAAGGATCTGGAGCCCCGTTTCAACGTGCTCCTGCAAGATATCGCTTCGCTGATCAGCCATGCGAATTTCAGTTTTGAACGGCTGGAATACCTGCAGGATACGGTGGTGGGTCTGATCAATCTGGAGCAGAACAGCATCATGAAGATTTTTACCCTGGTGTCGCTGCTGCTCATGCCGCCCACCCTGGTGGCGAGCTTCTACGGCATGAACGTGAAGCTGCCCCTGGCGGGTCTGCCCTGGGCGTGGCTGGTCATCCTGGGGGTGATGGTCCTGTCGCTGGTCATCATCCTCTTCGTGTTCATCCGGCGAAAAATGCTGTAAAATATTCTTTGATTATCGGAATTTATTCTTATATTTGCGCGCCCTTTTTCCCGGGGGCGCGTTTTCGCATTCCGGGAGGGGCACGGAAAATAATGTTAAACGTCCTAATTCAAAAGTTTTAAGTAATTATGGCAGAAGAAATTAAAAAGGCGCCGCTGAACGCTTCCATCGCTCCCGAGGAGTTCGATTGGGATGCTTTCGAGAACACGGTTGCTCCCGGTGAGGAGAACCGCGCAGACATCGAGGCGGCTTATGACCAGACTCTTTCCAAAGTGAATGAGAACGAGGTCGTGGAAGGTGTCGTGACCGGCATCAACAAACGCGAAGTAATCGTAAACATCGGTTACAAGAGCGAGGGTGTCATCGCCGCTCCTGAGTTCCGTTACAATCCGGAACTGAAGGTGGGTGATAAAGTAGAAGTTTACGTGGAGTCCGCAGAAGACCGCAAGGGCCAGTTGATCCTTTCCCACAAGAAGGCTCGCGCCCTGAAGTCCTGGGATCGCGTCAACGAGGCCTACAACAACGATGAAATCGTGAAGGGCTTCGTGAAGACCCGCACGAAGGGCGGTATGATCGTCGATGTGTTCGGCATCGAGGCCTTCCTTCCGGGTTCGCAGATCGACATCAAACCCATCCGCGACTACGATCAGTTCGTCAACCAGACCATGGATTTCAAGATCGTCAAGATCAATCCGGAATTCCGCAACGTGGTCGTTTCCCACAAGGCCCTGCTCGAGGCCGAGCAGGAAGCCCGCCGCAGCGAACTCATCTCCAAGCTTGAGAAAGGTCAGATCCTCGAAGGCGTCGTCAAGAATATTACCAACTATGGCGTATTTGTGGACCTGGGCGGTGTAGACGGTCTCATCCACATTACCGACCTGTCCTGGGGCCGCGTGGACAATCCCGAAGAGGTGGTTTCCCTGGACGAGAAGATCAAGGTCGTCGTCAAGGAATTCGATCCCCAGCAGAAGCGTATCGCCCTGGGTTACAAGCAGCTTACCCCGCATCCTTGGGATAACCTGGATCCCAACCTCAAGGAGGGTGACAAGGTTAAGGGTAAAGTGGTCCTCATCGCCGATTACGGTGCCTTCGTGGAGGTTGAGCCCGGCGTGGAAGGCCTTATCCATGTTTCCGAGATGTCCTGGAGCCCGCGCCTGCACAGCGCGCAGGATTTCTTGAAGGTGGGCGACGAGGTCGAGGCCCAGATCCTCAACCTGGATCGCGAGAACCGCAAGATGTCCCTCGGTCTGAAGCAGCTTACCCAGAACCCTTGGGAGAGCATCCGCGAGAAATATCCCGTCGGTTCCCAGCATAAGGCTACCGTCCGCAACATCACCAACTTCGGTGTTTTCGCCGAGCTGGAAGACGGCGTCGAAGGCCTGGTCCACATCAGCGACCTGTCCTGGAACAAGATCAAACATCCGTCCGAGATGGTTGCTACCGGTGATGTCATCGACGTTCAGATCCTTGACTTCGACGAGGCCAACCACAAACTCAGCCTGGGTCACAAGCAGCTGCTGCCGAATCCTTGGGACGAGGTAGAAGCCAAGTATCCTGTGGGCTCCGTGGTGGAAGGTACGGTCGCTTCTCTGACCGACAAGGGCGCCAACATCAAGCTTCAGGGCGAGGATGAAGGCTTCGCTTTCACCCGCGACCTTGTGAAGGAAGATGGCAAGCAGGCCGTTGCTGGCGAGACCCTTCCGTTCAAGGTGACCGAGCTCCGTCGCAGCACCCGCCGCATCCTTCTTTCCCATGTCCGCACCTATAGCGAGGTGAAAGAAGCCAAGGTGGCTGCCGAAGCCGACACCACGAAGAAGGCTGTCAAGAAGATCAATAGCAACATCGAGAAGACCACCCTCGGCGATATCTCTGAGCTTGCAGCGCTCAAGGATAAGCTCGAGAAAGGTGAGTAACGATGGATTTTAAACTGACGGTGGCGGGTACGGCCTCGGCCATGCCCGTCCCCGGAAGATCACAGAGCGCCCAAGTACTGTCCGTACACGGGCGCTTGTTTTTACTGGATTGCGGGGAGGGTGTCCAGAAGCAGCTGCAGCGGTATCGCATCCCCTTGATGCGCATCGATTCCCTTTTTATCTCGCACATCCATGGGGACCATGTGTTCGGCCTCTTTCCCATGCTCTCCACGATGGGGATGCTGCGTCGGGGCCAGCCTTTAAATATATACGCGCCCGCGAACTTTGGCCCCATCCTCAAATTCTTCCTGTCCTATTACGGAGAGGGGGTGGACTTTGAGATCCGTCATATCCCCTTGAAAATGAAGGGACCGGAGGTGGTGTACGAGACCAAATCGGTGCAGATTTCCGCTTTCCCGCTGAACCACAAGATCGAAACGTACGGATTCCTTTTCCGTGAAAAAGAACCGCAGCTGAACGTGCGGAAGGACGTGCTGGCGCAGCATGGCTTTACGCTGACGGAGATTGGCGCCCTGAAACGCGGCGAGGATGTACACCGCGAAGACGGGACCGTTATCCCCTGCAGTGTTGCCACCTATCGTCCCTATGTGCCTCGCAGCTTTGCCTATTGCAGCGACACCGCTCCCTTCCCGGAACTGGCGCAATGGGTGAAGGGGGTGGACCTGCTCTATCACGAGGCCACCTATCTGGACGCCCTGGCCGACCAGGCTGCCCAGCGCCACCATTCTACCACCCTTCAGGCCGCCCGTTGCGCCCTGGAAGCCGGTGTCGGGAAATTGGTGGTCGGCCATTATTCTTCCCGCTGCAGCGACCGGCTGGCGTACGAACAGGAGTGCCGGACGGTTTTCCCGAACAGCTTTGCTGCCGACGATGGGGATGTTTTTAACATTCCTTTGGTGCGTGGCGAATAATTTGCTATCTTAGCAGAACAAATAACGGTTTTATGAAGAGGCTTTTCTTGATGCTTGTCCTGGTGGGCGCCATCCTGGCCGTTTCGGCCGATAAATCCCCGCAGGAGAAATATATCGCCAAATACTCCGCTACCGCGGTGCGTGAAATGTACCGGACCGGTGTCCCGGCCAGCATTACCCTGGCGCAGGGGTTGCTGGAGTCCCGTTACGGCCAGTCAGAGCTGGCTTCCAAGGGAAACAACCATTTCGGGATCAAGTGCCACGACTGGAAGGGCAAGACCATGAAGGTGGACGATGACCGCCGGAACGAGTGTTTCCGGGTGTACGGCTCGGCCGATGAGAGTTTCCGCGACCACAGTGATTTCCTGCGTTATCGGGACCGTTATAAGTTCCTGTTCGAGAATGAGTTGACGGATTATAAAGCCTGGGCGCACGGCTTGAAGAAGGCCGGTTACGCCACGGATTCGCAGTATGCCGCCAAACTGATCAAAATCATCGAGGATTACAATCTTTCGCAATACGACCGGATGACGGTGGGCGATGCAGTTGCCCTGGACGGTGAGGAAGCGCCTGCACCGGAGCCGGAAACCGTCACCGCGGGAGAAAAGGCTCCAAAGCAGAAGGCCGGGAAGGTCCGCGCCAAGCACCGCAAACGCCGGAAGACCGCTGATGCCACGGCGTATCGCGACGAAGTATTCAAGGATATTCCGGCATCGCCGCTTTCCCTGGAAGAGCCCCGGCGCCTGACCGAGGCCGCCCGGGAGGAATTCCATTTCCCTTTGAGCCGCGAGATGTATTCCCGCAACGGCGTTCCCTTCCTGTATTCGGTAGAAGGGGAGACCTGGGCTACGATTGCCGCGTCCAACCATCTTTTCTTGCGTGAATTGCTGAAATTCAATGATATGCAGGAAGAGACGCGTCTGGAGCCCGGCACCATTGTCTATTTGCAGGCCAAGAAAAAGCAGGCAGCCAAAGGCCTGGATAAATTTATTGTGGACGACCAGCCGGTCACCCTGCACGATATCTGCCAGCGGTTTGGCGTAAAGCAGGCCTCCGTGGAAAAAATGAACGGTTTCCCGGCCGGTTATGTTCCGCGGGAAGGTGACACCATTTATCTCCGGAAGCAATAATGGCAACCCGTTTCCGGAATTCCCTGCTGCTCGGGGCTGCCCTGGCGCTGCTGCTGGTGTTCCCCGGCCTTTCCCTGTTGCGGAAATATGCCGACCGGAAGCTGCCGAATTTCCGGAAGGAAACCCATCTGTATGTCTATCCCGACACCCCGTTGAGCGAAGTGGTCGCTTTTGTACGGGATAGTTGTGGCGCCCGTCGGCCAAAGAGCGTGGAGCGGGTCTTCGCCCAGGAGAAACCGCACCTGAAGCCGGGCCATTATGTGGTTCCGGCAGCGGCGCCCAGCGTGTATGTGACCCGGATGCTCCAGCATGGCTGGCAGACGCCGGTGCCCTTGGTGCTGTCCGGAACCATGCGCCTAAAAGGCGCCATCGCCCGGAAGATTGCCAACCAGCTGTTGCTGGATTCCGCTTCGATGCATGCCGCCTTGTGCGACAGGAAACTGTTGGCCTCTTTTGGATTCACGCCGCAGGATGTCTTTTCGCTGTTGCTGCCCGATACCTATCAGGTTTACTGGACGGCAACGCCGGAAGAGGTCCTGGCAACGCAGAAAAAGGCGTGGGATGCTTTCTGGACCGATGAGCGCCGCTCCCTGGCCAAGGACCGGGGCCTGACACCCAAGCAGGTGTCGGTGCTGGCTTCCATCGTCCAGTCCGAAACCAATTATGTCCCGGAAATGCCATTGGTGGCGGGGGTGTACCTGAACCGGCTGGCCATCGGTCAGAAACTGGAGGCCGATCCTACGGTGGCTTTCTGTTTTGATTATGAACCGCGCCGCATTCTCAAGCGGCATCTGGCCGTGGATTCCCCTTATAACACGTATTTAAATACGGGACTTCCGCCGGGCCCGATCTGCGTACCCTCGAAGGATTGCCTGGAGGCGGTGCTGCATCCCGACCATCACGGGTATCTGTTTTTCTGCGCTTCGCCGGCCATGGACGGCACACACCGGTTCGCAACTACCTACAGCGAGCACTTGCGCAATGCCGCTGCTTTCCGGAAAGCCCTGGATGCGCGCCGCTAACTGCGGTTGATCTTGATTACATTCTTCAGCAGGCGAATCTGCGAAATGACCTTATCGAGTTCCAGATGCGACGGGACTGCGATTTTCAGGGTAATGTCGTAGGTGGAATTGCGCGCGTTCTCCAACACGCTGAAGGACCGTACGGAGGCCTTGAAAGAGCCGACGATATCCATGATCTGGTTGATGACCTGGGTCTCCATACCGGCTGTGATCCGCAGGCCGGCCTGGAAACTACCCGACGAGGGTGTCTCCGCCCACCGGACCTTCTGGATGCGGTAGGGATAGGCTGCCATCAGACGGGAAGCGTTCGGGCAGGACATCCGGTGAATCTTGATTCCTTCGGTCCGGGTTACGAAGCCGAATACGTTGTCTCCATAGACCGGGTGGCAGCATTTGGCCATCTTGTAGTCCAGCCCCTTGAGGTCTTTTGCATTCAGGACCAGGATGTCGTCCGACCCCGCCTGCTCGCGTTCGCCGGTCCAGGCATCGTGGGTGATTTCGGTCGTATTCTCCGTATTCTGCTGCTGTTTGATATGGTCCAGCAGATAGGTCTTGATGGTGTTGACATCGATGGTCTCGTCTCCGACGGCGGCATAGAAGGAATTCACCGTCGGGTATTTGAGCTTCTTCATGATGTCATGGAGCAGCTCGTCCTTGAGGGTGAGCTTCCAGTTTTTCAGCCGGCGGGAAAGCAGTTCCTTGCCGGAAGCGGCCTTCTTGTATTCGTCCTCATTCAGAAGCTGACGGATCTTGGTGCGGGCCTTGGAAGTGACCACCGCGGCCAGCCAGCTCGATGTGGGGTGCTGGTTTTTGCTGGTGAGGATCTCCACCACGTCACCGGTCTTGAGGGTTTCCTTGATGGGGACGACTTTCCCGTTAATTTTTCCGCCGGTGCACCGGGAGCCGATGCCGGTATGGATCATGAAGGCAAAATCCAGGATGGACGCACCTGCGGGCAGGATTTTCAGCTCGCCCGTAGGGGTGAATACAAAGATTTCACGGGACGGCGGGAGTGGGATGTCCTCGTCCTTTACGAGGCCCGGATGCTCCAGGGTGTTGCGGACCGAAAGCAGCCAGCGGTCCATCATCTCATCGTGTTTGATGCCCTTGTAGGACCAGTGCGAGGCGTGGCCGTTTTCGGCCTCGTCGTCCATTCGCTTGGTCCGGATCTGCACCTCGATGTTGGCGCCTTCACGGTTGCTGACGGTGATGTGCAGCGACTCGTACCCGTTCGGTTTGGGATTGGTGAGCCAGTCGCGGTAGCGGTTCATGTCGGGCGTATATTCTTCGGTAACAAAGGAATATACCTTCCAGCAGAGATCCAGCTCCTCTTCGTGACCCCCGTTGCAGTCAATGATAAACCGGATGGCGAAGACATCGTACACCCCGTCAAAATCCACTTTCTGCTTCTGCATTTTCTTCCAGATGGACCAGGCGGTCTTGGTGCGGATTTTCAATTTGTACCGGATACCGGCATCGGAGAGTTTTTTCTTGAGCGGCTCAATGAACTGGGCGGTCAGTGCGATGCGGTCTTTCTCCGTAGCTTTCAGGCTATTGGTGATGGCCCGGTACTGCTCCGGCTCGGCAAAGCGGAAGTAGATGTTCTCCATTTCGCTTTTGATGTTGTACAGGCCCAGCTGGTGGGCGAGGGGAATGTACAGCATGAGCGTCTCCAGAATCTTGTTTTCGCGGGAAGACTTGGGGAACATATCCAGATGCCGCATAACCTCCAGGCGGTCGGCGATTTTCAGCACCGCCACGCGCGGGTCGGTGGAATACTGGACAATCAGTTTCTTATAATTCTCGGCCTCCAGGCGGGTGTCTTTCGGTTTGATGGTGGAGATCTTGTTCAGACCGTCCACCATGGTATAGATGTCGTGGCTGAAAGGTTCCTGCCGGATATCGGCATCGGGATGCATGCGCTGGGTTTCATGCAGGAAAACCGCGGCGACGCATTCGGCCGGGAGGGCAATCTCGTCCGATGCGATCAGGGCGACGCCCATCGGGTGGCCGATAAAGGGGGATCCGTCGCTGCGTTTGTCTTCGGCAAGGGCCCGGGAGGCTATCTCATAGGCCTTCCGAACCATTTCCTGCCCCGCCGGGTCATAGTGTGGGAATTTCTCTTCTATGATATCCATGATGTTATTTTTCAGACCAGACTTTCAAATACTCTTGCAGGGCCCACATTTCGTCGCGGTATTTGGCCGCGGCCGAAAAATCCAGGGTGGATGCCGATTTCTCCATCCTCCGTTTGTCTTCTGCAATCATCTTTTCAATTTGGGAACGGCTCATGGAACGGATGACCGGATCCTGGAGGACGGCGGCCAGGTCGGCTTTGACAAAGCCGTCGCTGTATGCGGCCCGGTCTTCGCGGAGGGAATCGTGGCCGAAGCCCACGGAAACCGTTCCCCGGCCCAGTTCCGACGGACTGGGAATATAGGTGGGAGAGGAGACCGAATCGGGCGCGCTGATGCGGCCGCTGGGGCTGTTCGCCAGGCGCGGATTGGCGGCCTTTTCCTGGTAGAGTTCGGCGGCCAGCGGATTCAGTTTAACGGCAATCTGTTTGGGGGTAATATGATGTAACTTATTGTATTCGATTTGTTTGGCGCGACGCCGGTCGGTTTCGCGGATGGTTTCCTCCATGGATGCGGTGATGGTGTCGGCATACATGATGACCAGACCGTTGAGGTTCCGGGCGGCGCGTCCTGCCGTCTGGGTCAGGGCCCGGCCCGAACGCAGGAAGCCCTCTTTGTCGGCATCCAGGATGGCCACAAGGGAAACGGACGGGATGTCCAGACCTTCGCGCAGGAGGTTCACGCCAATGAGCACGTCAAAGAGACCGTTCTTGAAATCCTCGATAATTTCCACCCGCTCGGTCGTGTCCACATCGGAGTGGATGTAGCGGCATCGTACGCCCGCACGTGTCATATATTCGTAGAGTTCCTCGGCCATGCGTTTGGTAAGGGTGGTGACCAGGACGCGTTCGTCGAGCTCGGCGCGTTTGCGGATCTCTTCCAGCAGGTCGTCCACCTGGTTTTTGGTGGGACGGACCTCTACGGGCGGATCCAGCAGGCCGGTGGGCCGCACGACCTGTTCCACCACCAGGCCGCCCGACTTTTCCAATTCATAGTCGGCCGGGGTTGCGCTCACATAAACGGTCTGATGCGTCAGGCCCTCGAATTCTTCAAAGGTGAGCGGCCGGTTGTCCGATGCGGCGGGCAACCGGAATCCATATTCTACGAGTACGCTCTTGCGGGAATGGTCTCCGCCGTACATGGCCCGGATCTGGGGCAGGGTCACGTGGCTTTCGTCAATGAAGGTAATGAAGTCGTCCGGGAAATAATCCAGCAGGCAGAAGGGCCGCTGGCCCGGCTCCCGTCCGTCAAAATACCGCGAATAGTTTTCAATTCCGGGGCAGTATCCCATTTCTTTGATCATTTCCAGATCATTCTCTACACGCTGCTGCAGGCGTTTGGCCTCCAGCGGTTTGCCGATTTCCTGGAACCAATCGATCTGGGCTTTCAGGTCGTCCTGGATGTGGCTGACGGCCTGGATGCTGCGTTCCCGCGTGGTGACGAAGTTGCCGGCCGGGTAGATGGAGATTTCTTCGATTTCCTCGATGGCGGCCCCCGTCACCGGGTCAATGACGGTCAGCCGGTCCACCTCGTCGCCGAAAAACTCGACGCGGACGGCGTAATCCGCTCCGCCGAGGAAAACATCGACCGTATCCCCGCGCACGCGGAAGGTTCCCCGCTTGAAATCCGTTTCGGTCCGCGAGTACAATCCCTCCACCAGCTGGTACAACAGGCGGGTGAGACTCCTGGCCTCGCCTTTGCGGATGTGGACGGTCTGGGCGTGGAAATCGTCCGGATTCCCGATGCCGTACAGGCAGGATACGCTGGAAATGACGATGACGTCCCGCCGGCCCGACATCAGGGCCGACGCCGCGCTGAGCCGCAACTGGTCGATGCGCTCGTTGATGCTGAGGTCTTTTTCAATATAGGTATCCGTCGTGGGGATGTAGGCTTCGGGCTGATAGTAGTCGTAATACGATACGAAGTACTCGACTGCATTGGCCGGAAAAAACGACTTGAATTCGCCATACAGTTGGGCTGCAAGCGTTTTGTTGTGGCTTAGGATGAGGGCGGGACGTTGCAGCTCCTGGATAACGTTGGCCATGGTAAAGGTCTTGCCGGAGCCGGTAACACCCAGGAGGGTAACGGCATCCACGCCACTGCGCAGTGCATCGCAAAGACCTTGTATCGCAGAGGGCTGATCCCCGGCCGGACGGTAGGAAGAATCTATCTTAAACTGCATTAGAATCCGTTTTTTCTTGTACAAAAATACGGAAAAAAAACCTAAATATTTGTTTTTTTGTGAAATACTTTATAACTTTGCACGAAATTGCAGTAGTAGGGAGTGCCTTCTGCTGCCAATGGAACAGATAATTTTTAAATTTATTTATAAAAAAAATGAAAGGTATTAAAGCTATTTTTGGTGCACTTGCAGTAGCAGGTCTCCTGAGCTTCTCCTTCAGCGCCAATGCGCAGGAGAATGGTAACCGCGACGAAAACGGCAAGATTGTCCGTGGCGCCTATGAAACCAACGAATTCTGCGACAACTGGTTTGTCGGTGTCGGTGCCGGTATTAACGGTGCTATGCCTGACCTGGTTAAGTTCGATGGTTATGGCTTGGCTGTCGACGCTTTCGTCGGTAAGTGGCTTACCCCGAGCGTGGGTGCTCGCGTGGGTTGGAAAGGTCTGAAGAACAAGACTGATGAAATGGGTAAATTCACCCAGCAGTATATTCATGCAGACGCTCTCTGGAATATTTCGAACGCTTTCTCCGGTTACAAGGAGACCCGTTTCTGGGATGTTATCCCTTATGCTTCCTTCGGTGGTCTTATCGCTGACAAAAACTACGAGTGGGTCGGTGGCGCCGGTATCCTCAATGACTTCCGTCTGGGTGGTCGTGTAGATCTGTTCGTTGACCTGAATGTCCTCTTGACCAAAGAAGCTCAGTATAAGCGTGACGGCCGTTTCTACATGCCGTTCTCCGCTACCGCTGGTTTGATCTTCAACCTCGGCAAGACCGGCTTCAGCCGTCACACCTCCGTTACCCCTGTGGTCGTTCCTGTTCCGTTCACGACCGAGCAGTACAACGCCCTCAAGGCCAAGGTTGCCGCTCTCGAGGCCGAGAACGCTGCCCTGAAGGACAAGATCGCCCAGCTCGAGGCTCGCAAGCCCGAGGTGATCGTCAAGGAAGGCAAGTCCATCATTACCCCTGCTACCCTCTACTTCGACTTCGACAAGGCTACGCTCAGCGAGCGTGAGAAGGCTCACCTCGAGTACTTCATCAACAACCTGCCTGAGGATGCCGCTGTTGAGATCAACGGTTACGCCGACAAGACTGGCAACGCTACGTACAACCAGAAACTGGCCGAGCGTCGTGCAGCTGCTGTCAAGGCTATCGTCGAGAAGGCTGGCGTGAAGGTTGCCGCTTGCGAAGGCAAGGGTGTTACCGAGGCTTTCGGCAAAGCTTTCAAGAACCGTGTCGCTACGGTGAAGGTTGCCGAGTAATCCTCTACGAACCTGAAAAAAGGTGACCGGGTCCTATGACTTCGGTCACTTTTTTTTATTATATTTGCACAGCAATTCGTGGACACCTTTTAAACGAACTTTTAAATATGATCCAGATCGGAACAACTTTCACCCCTTCAGGCAAAAAAGCCTTGTTGTGCGGCTCGGGCGAACTCGGCAAGGAGGTCGCTATCGAATTAGAGCGGTATGGCGTTCATGTCGTTGCCATTGACCGGTATGCCGGCGCTCCGGCCATGCATGTCGCCCAGTCTTCCCATGTCCTGTCCATGCTGGACGGGGATGCATTGGAAAAGGTTATCCGCGAAGAAAAACCGGATTTGATCATTCCTGAAGTGGAAGCCATCGCCACGGATCGCCTGGTGAAGCTGGAAGCCGAAGGCTTTCATGTCATTCCTACCGCCAAGGCCACGCGCCTGACGATGAACCGCGAAGGCATCCGCCGGCTGGCGGCCGAAGAACTGGGCCTGCCGACTTCTCCGTATGCATTTGCGGAAACGAAGGAAGAATTCCTGGCCGCGGTGAAGAAAATCGGCATTCCTTGTGTGGTAAAGCCGGTCATGAGCTCTTCCGGTCATGGCCAGAGTACGGTGCGCGATGCTTCCCAGGTGGAGCAGGCTTGGGAAATTTCCCAGTCGGGCGGGCGCGCCGGCAGCGGTAAGGTAATCGTGGAAGGGTTTATTCCGTTCGATTACGAGATTACCCTTCTGACTGTGCGCCATAGCGCCGGCACTACGTTCCTGGCGCCCATCGGCCATCACCAGGTAGATGGTGATTACCGGGAATCCTGGCAGCCGCAGGCCATGACGCCTGACGCCTTGAAGCAGGCACAGCACATCGCCAAGGCCATTACGGACGCCTTGGGCGGCTATGGCATTTTTGGCGTAGAAATGTTCATCAAGGGAGACCAGGTCATTTTCAGCGAAGTTTCCCCGCGTCCGCATGATACGGGCATGGTGACCATGATTTCGCAGGACCTTTCGGAATTCGCCCTGCATGCCCGTGCCGTTCTGGGCCTTCCGGTCCCGGGTGTTACCCTGTATGGCCCCAGCGCTTCAAAAGCGATTGTCATCCAAGGCAATACAAAGGAATACGTTTTCGAGAACCTGGAGAAGGTGGTGGAAGAGCCGGGTGTCCAGATCCGTCTCTTTGGCAAGCCTGAGGTCGTGGACCATCGTCGCGTCGGCGTTATTCTGGCTACGGACGAAACCGTCGAGAAAGCCCTTGCAAAAGCAGAAAGGGCCTATGCGAAACTGAAGGTGGTTGTCAAATAGGGACTATTTGAACCGGGAGAGTTGCTTGAGGTCGTTATCGACCCGGATTTTGTCGATAATCGAGCATACGATCCGATAGGTTCTGCTCTCTTTGGTATAAACGGCCGGCGCTACGAAGCTAACCCGTCCCTGACGGTGCAGTTTTCGGGCGCTGGCTTTTTTATCGGCATTTTTGGGATCGTAAACGGCAATGGAATTCCCGCCGAACATGGTCACGATCTTCATGCAGGGGACATCGGTCTCGCCATCGCCGAAATAAATCATGTTCGTGAACGGGATGCGTTTGCTGTCATCCGAGGTACTGTCGTTCACCTGTTTGGCATCGCGTGAGGAGAAAATGCCTTTGTTGATTTTGAACATGAACTGGGTTTTGGCTGTATAGTCTACCGCGATCCCCGGCCATTCGGCGATACCGTTCTCATCGTATAGATAGGTGCAGGCAAAGATATGCTTGAATTCATGGGCGATGGGGGAGCCTTCGATAATCTCCTTCAGTCCGGATGAATTGATATAATGTTCGATATGAACACCGTGGGCCTCCCCGTACTGGTTGATGAGACGGAACCAGTCGCGCACCCCTTCATAGAAGCGGATGTGCTGGCCGAATTTTTTGAAACTGCTGTGACGCAGTTGAATGCCGTGGCGGCGCGCTTCATCGAACATCAGTTTCATATAGGCCAGAATGTTGCTGGCATCCTGCCCGCGGGCGATGTTGTCACTCATGGTCCAGAATTCTTCCGGAGTGGAGCCGATGGCCTGGATAAAACCGAATTCCTGCATGTTGCCGGGAGAAAGGGTACCATCGAAATCGTAAATGAGGGCGACAATCGGTTTTCGTTTCATAATCATCTATTTATCGTTGCAAAGATAGTATTAATCTCCGATTTTTGCTATTTTTGCACAATACAGAGTAGATCAATATGAAGAATTATCCTCATTATCTTGAGCGGCTTCAGGCCGCCACGCTTAAGTATTGGGACAAACCCGCCCTGAACAATATTGACGGCGAGTCGTTTACATATGCCCAGATGGCCGAGACCATCGCTCGTTTTCATATTTTCTTCGAAGCGGCCGGTTTCCGCAAGGGTGACAGGATAGCCTTATGTGCCCGTAACGGCGCCCGCTGGGGAATGTCCTATATGGCTGTGAATACCTACGAGACCGTGATTGTCCCGATTCTGGCCGATTTTACGCCGGAAAGTATCTGCTATCTGGTGGATCATTCCGAAAGCGTAATGCTTTTTACCAATGCCGATAAATGGGCCAAACTGGATGTGACCAAAATGCCCCGGCTGCGCGTGGCGGTGGATGTGGATACCTGGGATTTGCTCTATAGCAACAATCCGGCCCTCACCAAGGCGTATGAGAACCTGGATGCCGCCTTTTCCGAGAAATATCCGGACGGATACAAGAAGGAATTCGTCCATTTCCCGACCGATAACTGGGACGACCTGAGCACGATCAATTACACGTCCGGCTCCACGGGCGATCCGAAGGGCGTTATGCTAACCTATCGCAATTTCTGCGCGAACGTGGATTTCAGTCAACGCAACGTACCTGCGGGCGACAAGATGGTCTCCATGCTGCCCATGGCCCACATGTACGGCTTGGTAATCGAGTTTATCTATCCCTTGTGCAACGGCACGTCCATCTATTGGCTGGGCAAGGCCCCGACGCCGGCTTCGCTTATGAAGGCCTTTGCCGATGTGAAGCCTTATCTGCTGATCACCGTTCCCCTGGTAATGGAGAAAATTTACAAATCCAAGCTGAAACCCATGCTGGACAAGCCTGCCGTGAAGCTGGCCCTCAAGATTCCCGGGATCAATAGCCTGATTTATAAAAAGATCCGAGAGGGACTGGAGCAGGCTTTCGGCGGCAATGTGCAGGAATTCATCATGGGCGGTGCGGCCCTGAACCCGGAAGTGGAGCGCATCTTCAAGAAAATCAATTTCCCTTACCTGGTGGGCTATGGCATGACCGAAGCCTGCCCCTTGCTCGCCTATGAGCACTGGACCAAGTATGTGCCCGGTTCCTGCGGAAAGCCCGTGGATTGTGCCGAGGTCCGGATTGATTCCGATGACCCGCAGCATATTGTAGGCGAAATCCAGGCCAGGGGAGAGAACATTACCATTGGCTACTTCAAGAATCCAGAAGCAACAGCCAATGCCTTTACCGAGGACGGCTGGTTGAAGACCGGCGATTTGGGCATCATGGATGCCGAGGGCAATATTTTCATCCGCGGCCGTTCCAAGAATATGATTCTGGGCCCTTCCGGCCAGAATATCTATCCGGAAGAGGTAGAAGCGGTGGTGAATAACCAGGCCTATGTGCTGGAGTCCGTGGTCGTGGACCGGGGCGGCAAACTGGTGGGTCTGGTCTATTTGGATCAGCAGGCCATCGCCCGTGACCTCCTGGATCCGGAAGCCGTATCCGAGATCCCCGAAAAGATCCGTTCCGCATCGAACAAACGGCTGCCGGGTTACAGTCAGCTGTCGAAGGTGGAGGTGATGGACGAACCTTTCGCGAAGACACCGAAAATGAGTATCAAACGCTTCCTATACAAATAGTGACAATTTGTCAGACCGGCCCCTTGCGGGCCGGTTTTTGTTAGATAGGTGTTGTAGAATAATAAAACAACACAGATATGGCAAAGATGAACAAAGGACAGATTGGTGTGACCACCGAGAACATTTTCCCGGTGATCAAGCAATTCTTGTATTCCGACCACGAGATTTTCCTGCGTGAACTGGTGGCCAATGCGGTGGATGCATCGCAGAAAATGAAGGCGCTTGCCGCTTCCGGTGATTTTAAAGGCGAGTTGGGTACAATTGATGTCCACGTGGAATTGGACGAGAAGAAAAAGACGCTCAAGATTATCGATCGGGGTATCGGCATGACGGAGGAAGAGGTAGACAAGTATATCAACCAGATTGCCTTCTCTTCGGCCGGCGAGTTCCTGGAGAAATACAAAGACCAGATTGGCAGCATCATCGGACATTTTGGCCTGGGCTTTTACTCGGCCTTTATGGTGAGCGAGAAGGTAACCATCGAGACGCTCAGCTGGAAAGACGGCGCGAAAGCGGTGAAATGGAGCTGCGATGGTTCTCCGGAATACGAGATGGGTACCTGCGACAAAGAAGACCGCGGCACAGTCATCACCTTGTATCTGGACAAGGATTCCGAAGAATATGGCGAGAAGGGCCGCATCGAGGGCCTGCTGAACAAGTATTGCAAGTTCATGCCCGTTCCGGTCGTTTTCGGCGACAAGACCATCAATACCCTGGAACCCATTTGGTCCAAGGCCCCGTCGGAACTGAAGGAAGAAGACTACATGAAGTTCTACCGGGAGCTGTACCCGATGAAGGAAGAACCGCTCTTCTACATTCATCTGAACGTGGATTATCCGTTCAACCTCACCGGTGTCCTGTATTTCCCGAAGATCAAGGAACGGATGGCCATCGAGAAGCACAACATCCAGCTGTACTGCAACCAGATGTTCGTGACGGACCACGTGGACAACATCGTTCCGGATTTCCTGACCCTGCTGCATGGCGTCATCGACTCGCCGGATATCCCGCTGAACGTGTCCCGCAGTTACCTGCAGAGCGACGCCAACGTGAAAAAGATATCGACCTATATCACCAAGAAGGTGTCCGACCGGCTGGAGGAGATTTTTAAGGAGCAGCGCGAGACCTACGAACAGAAATGGGACAACCTGAAGCTCTTTATCGAGTATGGCATGCTGTCCGATGAAAAGTTCTGCGAGCGGGCCCTCAATTTTGCCCTTTTTAAGAACACGGATGGCAAGTATTTCAGCTTCGAGGACTATCGCAAGGCCATCGAAAGCGAGCAGACCGATAAGGATAAGAAGGTCGTGTATCTGTATGCAACCGACGTGGAGGCCCAGTATCCGTTCATCGAGGCGGCTAAGAACAAGGGCTACGATGTGCTGCTGATGGACTGCGAACTGGATGCCCATTTCGTGAACCTGCTGGAGCAAAAGTTGAAGGATGCCCGTTTCGCCCGCGTGGATTCTGATGCGGTGGATAACCTGATTGTCAAGGAAGAGAAGGTGAAACTGGAGATGGCCGAAGACGAGCGCTATGACTTGGAAAATCTTTTCAAGGCCGTTCTGCCTGCTGGAAACGATTATTATGTGACGGGTGACAACCTGGGTGAGGACGGTGCACCGATTCTGATAACCCGCAACGAGTTTATGCGCCGCTATCGTGAGATGAGCGCCTTGGGCGGCGGGATGAACTTCTACGGCGAACTGCCGGAGTCCTTTAACATTACGGTGAACATGCAGAATCCGCTGGTAGCCAAGGTGATGGCGGCCAAGCAGGAGGGCGTGCCCCCGCAGGCTCCGCTACCCGCCGAGGCTCCTTCCGATGCTTCGGATGCTGAAAAGCAGAAGGCGCGCGAAGCCCGTGAAGCGGTGCGCAAAGCCCATCGGGCCGATGTGGAAGCTTTCGCAAAGGGCAATGAAATCCTGCATCAGATTACAGATCTGGCCTTGCTGGCCAACGGGTTGCTGAAGGGAAAGGCACTGGCGGATTTCATCGCCCGCAGCCAGAAAGTGGTGACGGACGCCTACTTGAAATAGTTAGCGGATCAGGTTGAGAAACTCGTTCCGCGTCCGGGCGGAATTTAGGAAAGCCCCGGAAAATGCTGATGTCGTTGTGAGTGCGTTGGATTTTTCCACGCCTCGCAGCGACATGCAGGTATGGGTGGCATCGATGACGACGGCCACGCCCAGCGGCTGAAGGGCTTCCTGGATGCAGTCACGTATTTCGACGGTCAGCCGTTCCTGAACCTGCAGGCGGCGTGCATAGGTGTCCACGATTCGGGCAATCTTGCTCAGGCCGGTGATTTTTCCGTTGGGAATATAGGCCACATGGGCTTTCCCGATGAAGGGGAGAAGATGGTGCTCGCACATGGAATAGAGTTCGATGTCGCGCACCAGGACCATTTGCTGGTACTTTTCGTCGAACATCGCGCTTCGGATGATCTCTGTTCCGTTTTGTGCATATCCCTGCGTGAGGAATTGGAGGGACTTGGCTACGCGCTCGGGTGTTTTTAGAAGCCCCTCTCTATCAGGGTTTTCGCCCAGGAGACGCAGGATTTCGTACACATGTCCGGCAATCTCGGAGGTGATTTTTTCGTCGTATTTTTCTTCTCTTGTGTAAGCCATCTGGGAATGGGTAAAATATTGTTGTACAAAAATACGAAAAAACGTTTATTGTAACGAAAAATTATCTATATTTGCGGCCCTATAGAGGAAAAATTTAAAAAGGATATACTATGTATTGGACACTTGAACTTGCCGGTAGCCTGGACGATGCTCCGTGGCCCGCGACCAAAGACGAACTCATCGATTACGCCAACCGTTCCGGCGCCCCCGAAGAAGTAATCGAGAACCTTCAGGAACTTGAAGACGACGGCGAGATCTACGAGTCCATCGAAGACATCTGGCCCGACTATCCCACTAAAGAAGATTTCTTCTTTAATGAGGAAGAGTATTAAGAGAAAGTATTACTCTTAACATACTGATTTACAGCGAGATAAGCAAAAATGATTTGTTTGTCTCGCTGTCATTTTTGCATCAGATTTAGTCGCAAAAAACGCTGAAAAACGCCAAAAATCGCGTGTTTTACAGATATACTTGTCTATTTTTCATCCGGCTGGTTTTTCCTCATGAGTATTACTAGCCTTAATTAACTAACTAGTCGTCAATCCGTCCGCCATACTGGATTGTATAAAAGATTTCGCGTGTGGTGGAGCAAAGAAAGATTGTTTCATGACTTGGAATAGACACGACGGGGATTAAGGGGAAATACATTTAGATAGATGCGGTTTTTCGGACTAAAACACTAAATTTGTATGTCAGTATTATTTGATATGAGTTGGAAAGAAGACGCTATTAAGTACCTGCACAATAGCCTTCATCCCGTGAAGGTTGAACTTAATGAACTCGATTGGAAAAGTGATCTATCTGAGAAATCAGAGAGATTGGCTCAACATATATCTGCTTTCGCCAATCAAATAGGTGGCGGCACTTTTGCTTTTGGTGTCAATAATGATGCATCCTTGTTCACTCCATCAAGAGAGCAAGCCGAGGATATTGTCAGCCGTATAGGAAGCATTGCTAGGAATAATTTGCATATCCCCATAAAGTTAGAACATGCGTCGATCGAGTATGAGGGAGAAGGCATTCTATTCGTTCATGTCCCGGAACAAGTTGATAAACCTATTTACCTTCGTGGAGGCACTATCTATGATAGTTATTACCGTTCGGCCGGTCAGACACACAAAATGTCCCGCCAACAGGTCCACGATATGATTGCATCCAAAGAAGGGATTTCTTTTGAAGATCGCATCGCTGCTTCCGATCTTTCCGCCGACCAGATTATTACTGTGCTAGATTTCGGAGAGTTTTACAAACTGACCGGCAAACCAACTCCGACAGGGGCGGAAAGAATCGTTGAGGGTCTTGCCGATTTCAACTTCTGCAAGAAACAGGAGAATGGCTGGGCCATTACCAACCTGGGAGCCGCTCTCTTTGCTAGAGACCTACGCAAATTCCCTTCTCTGGAGTTTCGGTATGTGGTCGTCCGTCAATACAAGGGTGCCAGCAATCTGGACATTTCGGCCGAAACTTTCTTCTATGAAGGATATGCTGTGTCGCTTGACAAGATTGTGACGTATGTCATGAGCCTGCTCGAGAAGACGGAAGACATCTTGCACCCCAAGCGTGAGAATAGGTATCCCTATCCCGAAGTGTCTATTAGAGAATTGGTGGCCAACATGGTCCTCCATCAAAGCTTTGAGGTTCATGGGATGACCCTGGCTGTTGAAATCTTCTCCAACCGGATTGTTATCACCAATCCCGGCACACCGCTTATTGACACCAATCGCTTCATTGACCTTCCGCCTAAGTCCCGCAATGATAAAATGGCCCAGGCCATGTTCCTTTTCAACCTGTGTGAAAAACGTGGTAGCGGCATGGACCGCGCCGTTGCCGGTGTTGAGGCCATGCGTCTGCCTGCCATTACGATTGAGAAGGGCGAGGATTTCACTCGTGCACGCCTGTTCCCGCTGAAGAAGTACACGGAAATGTCCAAGGCCGAGAAGATACAGGCTTGTTACCAGCATGCATGCCTATTGTATGAGAACGGGGAGGCACTTACGAACCAGTCCTTGAGGGACAGGCTTGCTATCGGGAAGAACAACGCAGCTGTTGCTTCAAGGATTATTTCCGATACGATTGCTGCGGGGCTTATCAAGGCACAAGAGGGACAATCCGCATCGACAAAATTTTGGGGATATGTTCCTTATTACGTATGAGCCTTCTTTGCACAGAAAATCCCTCAACATGTTAACTTACTGATAACAAGTGAGTTTTTCTTTGCACGAAAAATCCCTTTGGATATAATGGCCGTGCTGTTTGTCTCGTTTGCTCCATTCTTCTTATGATGCGGAGTGGTATGAGATTATGGTTTTATCTTTAGGTGGATTCTTGAATGCCAAAACGATAAAAGAAATCAAGAAGTTTATTCATTTTTTCCTTGTCCTGAATCTTCATCGCAGTATCGATAAATACATTCTTCTCATCAATATTCCGAAATAACCATACGTTTTTGTCTGATTCGGCAATAGTAATCAACGATTCCTCTACATCGTGCATCTCATCCAAAATGGTTGGATCGTTTAAATTGCCTTGTTGAAATGCCCGCAAAGAGTTGATAAGTGTCCGCAATGCATCATCAATCTCCCCCTTTTCAATAAAAGACCACGCGAGCATCATAAGAGCAGTCCCAATTGCATCGTTTTCAGCCATTTTGGCGGCACCTATAGAGATTTGAACTTGCTCTCGAAGAGAGTTCTCAATGTTTTTATCCATTCTTTCCTCAAGATAGTCAAACCGTTTATCAAGTTGAACAATATTTGCTATCTGGAATCCAATAAGAACGGTAGTTATCATAGCTAGCGCACCAACAAGAAGAGACGAGAAGTCTGTACTGGGACCAATAGATTCGATATTGAACAAAATAATAATAAGAACGATAAAAGTTACTAGCGAGATACCAAGTGCAATTATTCCCAGAGATTTGCCGTAGTTTTTGTTGCGAGACATAAAAACAGTTTTATTTAATCCATAAGCAAAGATACGTACTATTCCGTTCTCTTCAAACAACGTAGGGGAAGCATCATAGGTTATTGAAAATGAGAACAGCATTGAAATACTTATAAAATATACTATCTTTGTCTTGTCCGACGGAACCATCCTAACGACAAGACATAATAATAAAGCGTTTGCTTTTTACGGGTAGATCCTAAAAATCGCCAAATTTTGAATCAACCTACCGTATCAAGTGAATGCTCGCGCCTTAGGTGTGAGCAGAATCTTGAACGGAGGTTGCGGGCATTTGGCGATGCCTTAGGATCGAGTTCATGCAGGAAGCTCACACCTTATTTCCTGCTGAAAACATTGACATGTAACCATTTGATTTCAAGTGATATGAAAAGATCTCTCAACCTCTTGGGAATAGTGCTTACATTGAGCATTATTGCCACCTCGTGCGAAAAAGCCCCGTTCCTGACGATTAGCACACCCAAAACTATAAACTTCACGGATCAAGGAGGGACTCAAAGTATCACGTTTACAGCAAACAGGGATTGGTCAGTTTCTTCCTCCGATTCCTGGTGTAAGGTATCTCCCTTTTCGGGTAGCAAGGCTGACGGCAATATTACCGTAACCCTTACTTGCGAGCCCAATACCACTTACGATCCTCGCAGCGCCACCCTGACCGTTAGGGTTGAAGAGTTGTCGGAAACTATAACGGTTACCCAGGATACGAATCTTGGTCTATTGGTTTCACCTACCTCGTATGATCTAACCAATGCGGCCCAATCGATAGAAGTTGAAGTTCGAGCAAATGTAAAGTACTCGGTTGAGATAGATGCTGCATGCAAGGAATGGATTACACAGACCAGTACCAAGGCGCTCTCAACGGAGAAGATAACCTTCTCCATCGCCGCCAATGAGTCCTATGACAACCGCGAGGGCAAGATAACCATCAAGCAGACGGATGGAAACCTTTCCGAAACCATCGTTGTTAAGCAAAGCCAAACCAACGGCCTGTTCATAACCACTCCAGAATATGACTTTTCCAACGAAGAGCATACGCTGAGCGTTGAGGTTAAAGCCAATGTGTCGTTCCAGATTTCTCCCCAGGTAGACTGGATTAAATTTGTAGAGACAAAGGCGCTCACATCCTCGACAATTGTTCTCTCAGTTGAGGCGAACAAGACCTATGATGATCGCACGGGAACAGTCCTCGTCAAGCAGGCAAACGGTGACCTCTCCGGCACGATTACTATCAATCAGAAGCAGACGGATGGTCTTTTTGTAACGCCGACTGATATTGATGTAGACAAAACTGAGCATACGGTAGAATTAGAGGTAAAGAACAATGTTTCTTACGATGTTGTCATCCCCGATGATGCCAAAGAGTGGATTAGCTTAAAGAGCAATACGGCTACCAAAGCTTTGGCCGACAACAAGGTTACCCTCGCAATCGCACAAAACGCCACATATGACAATAGAGAGGCATCTATCACTATTAAGCAAACCGATGGGCCCCTGGCTGAAACCGTGAAGATCAAACAGGCACAAACCGATGGACTCATCGTCGGAAAGAAAGAGTATGAAGTCGGAAGAGATGGAGAAACAATTGAAATCCAACTGCAAACAAACGTTGAATATGATGTTATTATCCCGGAAGAGGTTAAAGAATGGGTCACACGTGTAGAATCTGCTCCAACCAAAGCCTTGGTGAATGAGTCGGTATATCTGCAGGTGGCGGAAAACCCCACATATTACAATAGAGAAGCATCAGTTGTGATAAAGAAAAAGGGGGCAGATCTACATGAGAGTGTTTTGATTAAACAAGCACAAACGGACGCCCTCTTCATTACTGATGAAAGCAAGGAGTATAAAGTTCCTTCCAAAGGTGGAGAAATCATCGTGAATGTATTTCATAATATTGATTTTGAAATAGATGATTCGTCTACTCCCGAATGGATTACTTTTTCTAAAACAGATGTCGACACATATAATTCGAAACTTGTATTAAAGGTTATCCAGAATACCGAATATGTAGGTAGAGATGCCGAAGTGAGAATAGTCGGCGGCACATTAACGGATGTTGCATCCATATCACAGCATCAAGTTGATATCTTGAAGACGGATATTTCTGAATTCTCCGCTTCTTGGCGTGAGGCTGAGATGACCGTTGTAATCCATAGGAATGTTGACTATTCGGTAACACTTCCTTCATGGATAAAAGAAAAATCAAAGGATACTGTTAAGGATGGTAATATAACGATGGAAACAGTAGTGTACTCGATTTCTGAGAATTTAGAGGAAACAAGAAATGAAAATATTGCTTATACATGGAGTAATGAAGGAGTAGATACTGTTTGTTCTGTCTCCGTGAATCAAGAGTTTTGCACGATATCATTAGAGTCGGCAGGAAGCCTTAAAGATAATCTAACGTTATAGGGCTTCGTGTCGCGTGAAGCGCGATTTGGAGCCCGGTTGTACGAACCCCTGCCGCGGCAGTACGCTCGCAGGGCACCTTATATATTGGGGAAAAAGGAAGTTGCGGATATCCGC
>Ga0256405_10000459_pt1 | contig 134528 bp, 111 predicted proteins | sample RumenRJG_02DNA_FD_189096 | JGI IMG/M metagenome (GOLD analysis project Ga0256405, IMG submission 189096) | Bovine rumen microbial communities from Lethbridge, Alberta, Canada - RJG_02 | ecosystem: Host-associated > Mammals > Digestive system > Stomach > Rumen | place: Canada: Alberta...
CATACGTGAGCTCGCGAGGGCATTGGAGCGAGAGGCGGACTCGATGGAACCGGATGAGGCGGGCAACGACGAGGGGTACGATAGCTTGTAACGTTGGATCTTGGTCCAAGTTCACCACCGCAGTCCCGAATTCACCCAGCATTATCCCTAGAATTGACGCTTAAAAATACACGGGAGGGTGAGATGAGAACTCCACGGAAGGAAAGCGCCTCGAATATCTACCATGTTGTTGCTCGAGGAACGGGACGCCAGCTGATCTTCGAAGACGATGACGATCGCAGATGCTTTCTCGCCATCATGTCTCACGCGCTGAGGCGCTTCGATGTCGAAGTATTCGGGTGGTGTCTCATGGGAAACCACGTGCACCTTCTACTTCACGGGCACATTGCCGGCATTTCCAAGGCGATGCAGGTCCTTCTCGGCACCTACGCCCTCAAATTCAACGAGCAGACGGGGCGCAGCGGCCATCTGTTCCAAGAGCGGTTCAGCAGTGAGCCGATCGACAGCGACGAGTACCTGCTCTCTGCGCTGCGCTACATTCACCAGAACCCGGATAAAGCTCGTATCGCAACGTATGACAGCTATCCTTGGTCGAGTTACGCAGAGTATCTTGGTGAAGCGGGACCCTGCTCGACGGACTTCATCCTCTCGCTTTTCGGAAGCCGGCAAGAATACGAGGCGTTCCACCGTATCCAAAGCGATGAGTCGGGATTCCTCGACATCACCTGCGGAAGATCCGCGACTCGGCCGATGCCCGACGAAGATGCAATCCGAATCGCAAACGGCATCCTTGATGATGTTCCTCTTCCGGCAATCAAATCGCTTGATCGAAGCACGCGTGATGGTCTGATTGCCAAGCTGTTGAATGTCAATCTCTCGGTGAGGCAGATAGAACGGCTCACAGGTGTAAGCCGTGGAATCATCGACTACATCAAAAAGAACCTGTCAAATAACCTGTCCCTTTGACAGAAAACCTGTCAAACAACCTGTCCCTTTGACAGAAAACCTGTCAAATAACCTGTCCCTTTGACAGGATTTTGACAGGATTAGAACTCGGCGCTGCCGACGGTACGCGGGTGCGGGATGACGTCGCGGATGTTGTCCATGCCCGTGAGGTACATGACGAGGCGCTCGAAGCCGAGGCCGAAGCCCGCATGGCGGCAGCTGCCGTAGCGGCGCAGGTCGAGGTAGTACTTGTAATCCTCGAGGCTCATGCCGAGGGCGGTCATGCGCTCCTCGAGCAGGTCGAGGCGCTCCTCGCGCTGGCTGCCGCCGATGATCTCGCCGATGCCGGGTACCAGGCAGTCGGTGGCTGCGACGGTCTTGCCGTCGTCGTTCAGGCGCATGTAGAAGGCCTTGATGGCTGCCGGGTAGTCGGTCACGAAGGTCGGGCGCTTGAAGTGCTGCTCGGTGAGGTAGCGCTCGTGCTCGGTCTGCAGGTCGCAGCCCCACTCGACGGGATATTCGAACTTGGTGCCTGCCTCGGCGGCATCCTTGAGGATCTGGATGGCCTCGGTGTAGGTGACGCGCGCGAAGTCGGAGGAGACCACGTGCTCGAGGCGCTCGAGCAGGCCCTTGTCGACGAAGCGGTTGAACATGGCGAGCTCGTCGGGGCAGCGCTCCATGACTGCGGAGATGACGTACTTGAGCATGGCCTCGGCGATCTGCATGTCGTCCTCGAGGTCGGCGAAGGCGATCTCGGGCTCGATCATCCAGAACTCGGCGGCGTGGCGGCGCGTGTTGGAGTTCTCGGCGCGGAACGTGGGGCCGAAGGTGTAGACGCCTCCGAAGGCCATCGCGAAGCTCTCGGCCTGAAGCTGGCCGGACACCGTGAGGTTGGTGGCGCTGCCGAAGAAGTCGCGGCTCCAGTCGACCTCGCCCTTGTCGGTGAGGGGCGGGTTCGCGGGGTCGATCGTGGTGACGCGGAACATCTCGCCGGCGCCCTCGGCGTCGGAGGAGGTGATGATGGGCGTGTTCACATAGACGAAGCCGAGGCCCTGGAAGAACTCGTGGATCGCGAAGGCGGCCGTCGAGCGCACGCGGAAGACGGCGCGGAAGAGATTGGAGCGCGGGCGCAGGTGCTGGATGGAGCGCAAAAACTCGATGGAGGTGCGCTTCTTCTGCAGCGGATAGTCCTCGGCGCTGCCGCCCTCGACCACGATCTCGGATGCCTGCAGCTCGAAGGGCTGCGGCGCGTCGGGCGTGAGCTTGAGCTCGCCGGTCACGATGAGGGCGGAGGAGATGCCCTGCGAGGCGATCTCGTCGTAGTTCGCGAGCGTCTCACGGGCCATGACCACCTGCAGGTCCTTGAAGCAGCTGCCGTCGTTGAGCATGACGAAGCCGAAGTTCTTCATGTCGCGGATCGAACGGACCCAGCCGCACACGGTGACGGTGGTGCCACCCAGGGTCTGGGAATCGGCGAACAGGCGGGCGATGGTCGTGTGCTCCATTTGGTTTCCTCCTCGGTTGCGGTCAATCTACAAGATGATAGTCCAAACGGCCAGATTGTGCCGCTGAACGTTTTCATTGACGCGCGTTCACAAACCCGCACCATATCCCGTGCTATGTTTTCTTGTAGGTATAGCCAATCGAGAACGTATAAAAACCCGCTGCGATTGGTGACAACAAGGGTGTAGGGTCAGCCCTCAGTCAGAAAGGTATGAACATGGGCATTTTCACTCGTATCGGCGACATCCTGCAGGCTAACATCAACGACCTCATCGACAAGGCCGAAGATCCCGAGAAGATGGTGAAGCAGCTCATCATCGAGATGGACAACCAGGTCGATGACGCCACCAAGGCACTCGGCCAGGCCATGGGCTCCCAGAAGGTCGCCGCGATGGAGCTCGCGGACGCCAAGGCCGCCGCAGCCGACTGGAACGACAAGGCCAAGCTCGCCCTCAAGGCCGGCAACGAGGCCCTCGCCAAGAAGGCCCTCGACGCCAAGGTCGGCGTCGACCAGCAGGTCGCGTCCCTCCAGGCCAACTACGACCAGATCACCGCCAACGTCGACGCCCTCAAGCAGCAGGTCGAGCAGCTCAAGATGAAGCTCGACGAGGCCCGCAGCCGCCAGCAGGTCCTCGTGGCCCGCAGCCGCATGGCCGACGCCGCCCAGAAGACCGCCGTCACCATCACCTCCGCCACCACCGACTCCGCCTTCGCGAAGCTCGACGCCCTCGAGCGCAAGATCGCCGAGAAGGAGGCCACGGCCGAGGCCTACGGCGCCATGACCGGCATGGCCGCCGCCGAGATCATCATCAGCGACGAGGACGAGTTCGCGCAGCTCAAGCATGAGGCCGCCGTCAACGACCAGCTCGCCGCCCTCAAGGCCGAGCTCGGGCTCGACTAGTCCCGAACCGCGGATCCATCCGGGAGGGGCACCGGACGCACCGCGCCTGGTGCTCCTCTTGTGCAAGCGTCTACCCTGAGGCAGGTTCAAATGAGTGACTTCCTTTTCTTCATGCTGATCGTTGCGATCTGCCTGTCTGTGTACTACTCATATCGCAGCAAGAAGGCCGCCGAGGAGGCTGCCAAGGCATCCACCGCCGCCGCAGCCCAGACCAAGGACCAGATGGCCTATGACATGAAGGCGACCAAGACCAGCCGCATCGTCGACGCCGTCGAGATCCTCGACGAGCTCGGCGCCATCTCGCAGGGCCACCGCCAGTACTGCGAGCTCGTGGGCACCTCCGAGGCCACCTCGGGCGTCATCGCACCGTACAGCAAGCGCGAGGTCGCGTACTACGACATCCGCTGCTACCGCATCGAGAGCAAGGCGGGCATCGAGACCGAGACCCTCATCGCGCATGAGACCTCGATCGACCCGTTCTACTTCAAGGACGGCTCCTGCGACACCCCGGTCTACGTCGACCTCAAGTCGTTCGGCAAGAACGTCATCCTCGTCAACTCGACCAACCACATCGAGGGCCCGAATTCCGAGTTCTCCAAGGCCGCGTCGAGCCACCTGACCGCCTCCGGCGCATCCGGCGGCGCGCTCGCCATCGTGGGCGAGCTGGGCGAGAAGGCGAAGGTCCTGGGCGTCGAGGCCAAGCGCCTCCTCGACTGGCTGCTCCCCGCCCCCGAAGCGGGACTCGCGCTTGCCGGTGCAGGCGCCGACGGCTCCCAGCTCGACCTTCCGGCCGACGCTCCGTCCAACGTCATGTTCGCCCAGTACAGCAAGGGCAAGATCGGCGGCAGCGGCAGCCGTCCGAGGGTCACCATCAACGTCGGCTCCGGCTACGGTCCGGGCGCCCCCCGCGGCCTCGGCGACTTCATGGGCGGCTACTACTACGGCGGCAGCTACGCACCCAGCGGCCGCGGCGTCCCGCGCTCGTCCTACGGCTACGGCCAGACCATGGGCGACCTGATGCTCAACATCGGCCTCGGTGCGCTGCTCGGCACGCTCAGCGCCCCCACGACGGTCTACACCACGTCCCCGCAGACCACCCGCGACACCGCGACGCGCACCCCGCAGACCACCCTGCGCGGCTACCGCCTGGTCGAGGACGTCGTGCCCCTCAACAGCCCGATCTACTGCATCGGCGAGCTCTACCACGCGGGCACCGACGTCTACATCGGCCGTTCGCTCGACGAGAACTACCCCACCTCCTACTTCGCCACGAAGCCGGAGGCCGAGGTTCTCGCGTCCCTCAAGTCCTAGCATGGACTACGGACTGCTCGCACAGCAGCTCGAAGCGCTTTCGGAGGGGGAGCCGTCCTGGCTCCCCCTCCTCTCCAATGCCTCGGCGCTGCTCGCGGAGAACCTCGACGATATCAACTGGGCCGGCTTCTACCTCGCCATGCCCCTGGATGACGGCACGCCCGAGCTCGTGCTCGGCCCCTTCCAGGGCAAGGTCGCCTGCACGCACATAGCCTGGGGACGCGGGGTCTGCGGCACCGCAGCCGCCACCGATTCCGTCCAGCGCGTGGAGGACGTCCATGCCTTCGCGGGCCACATCGCCTGCGACAGCGCCTCCAACTCCGAGATCGTCATCCCCCTGCACAGGGACGGCGCCGTCTGTGGCGTGCTCGATATCGACAGCCCCTCGTTGGCGCGCTTCTCCGCAGATGACGAGGAGGGTCTTGTCCGCTTCGCGCGCATCCTCGAGGAAGCGCTCGCATCCACGCGCTAGAATACTTCTCGACCAGCGACGTCGGGAGGTTCCCATGCAGGAGTACAAGCGCGCGTTCATCGACTTCATGGTCGAGGCAGGCGTTCTCAAGTTCGGCGATTTCACCCTCAAGAGCGGCCGCAGGTCGCCCTTCTTCATGAATGCCGGCGCCTATGTCACGGGCGACCAGCTCCACCGCCTCGGCCTCGCCTACGCAGAGGCCATCCATGATGCCTTCGGGCTGGATTTCGACGTGGTCTTCGGCCCCGCCTACAAGGGCATCCCGCTGGCCGTCGTCACCGCGATCGGCCTCTCGGAGCTCTACGGCAAGCAGGTCCGCTACTGCTCCGACCGCAAGGAGGCCAAGGACCACGGCGCGGACGCGGGCCAGCTCCTCGGCACATCGCTCTCCGACGGCGACCGCGTGGTCATCGTCGAGGACGTCACGACGTCGGGCAAGTCCATCGACGAGACCTATCCCAAGCTCAAGGCAGCCGCAGACGTCGAGGTCGTGGGCCTCATGGTCTCGCTCAACCGCCAGGAGGTCGGCAAGGGCGGCGTGATGTGCGCGCAGGACGAGATCAGCGAACGCTACGGCTTCCCCGTCGCCTCCATCGTGAGCATGTCCGAGGTCGTCGAGGCGCTCGACGGCACCGTCATCACGCCCGAGCTCAAGGCTGCGATCGACGCGTACTACGGGCAGTACGGCGTGAAGTAGCCCGTAAAGCCGCACGGCATCCTTCCGCGCCGTCTGCGGCATTCTCGCACCGCACGCCGGCGCGCAGCGCTACCATCGAATCAACAATCGAATAGTCCTCGGCTGACGAGATCGGGAGAGACCGCAGGTACGGCGCCGAAGGGGAGGCGAGAACTCTCAGGCAAAAGGACCGATTTCCGACGAGACCTTGGAAAGGCCGCAAGGCCACCGAAGAAGCAATCCGCAGCGCGGAGAATCTTTCAGGTTGCATGACAGGGGCGCAGGATGGGCGATGGAGCATCGCCTGCCTGCCCCTTTTTCCTTATGGAAGGAGTGCGTCCATGGATCTCAAAACGCCCCTGTACGACGTCCACGTAGCCGAGGGAGGTAAGATCGTCCCGTTCGCCGGCTGGCTTCTGCCCGTCCAATACGGCGCCGGCATCATCGCCGAGCACGAGGCCGTGCGCACGGCCGTGGGCATGTTCGACGTGTCCCATATGGGAGAGTTCCACGTCACCGGCCCCACCGCGCTCGACTCGCTCAACCACATCATCACCAACGACTACTCCGCCATGCCCGTGGGCAAGGTACGCTACGGCGTGCTCTGCACCGAGGAGGGCGGCTGCATCGACGACCTCATCGTCTACAAGTTCGCCGATGACGACTGGTTCGTCGTCGTGAACGCCTCCAACCGCCTCAAGGACTACGCCCACATGTCGGAGAACCTGCTGGCCGGCACCCATCTCGAGGACGTCTCCGACTCGCTGGTCGAGATCGCCCTGCAGGGACCGCGCGCCAAGGACGTGCTCGCCAAGCTCTGCAACGCGGACGAGCTGCCCGCGAGGTACTACACCTGCACGCGCCACGTCGACGTGGCGGGCATCGACTGCCTCATCTCGCAGACCGGCTACACCGGCGAGTTCGGCTACGAGCTGTACTGCGCGGCCGACCAGGGCGTCGCGCTCTGGCACGCCCTCCGGGAGGCCGGCGAGGAGTTCGGCCTCATCCCCTGCGGCCTCGGTGCACGCGACACCCTGCGCCTCGAGGCATCCATGCCGCTCTACGGCCACGAGATGGACGAGACCATCTCGCCGCTCGAGACGGGCCTCGGCTTCGGTGTCCGCCTCGACAAGGACGAGTTCATCGGCCGCGACGCTCTCATCGCCGCCGGCGAGCCCGCACGCTTCCGCGTCGGCCTCGAGGCCACCGGCCGCGGCATCCTCCGCGAGCACCAGGACGTCTACCGCGACGGCGAGCTCATCGGCCGCACCACCTCGGGCACCTTCGCCCCTCACCTCAAGAAGGCCATCGCCATGGCGCTCGTCGGCGTCGAGCACGCCGCCGTGGGCACCGAGGTCGAAGTGGACGTCCGCGGTCGCCGCATCCCCGCGGTCGTCGTCCCCATGCCGTTCTACAAGCACGCGTAACCCATAGCCAGGAAAGGAAGCCATCATGCCCAACATCCCTGAGAACCTCCGCTACACCGCATCCCACGAGTGGGTCTCCGAGGAGGACGGCGTCTACACCATCGGCCTCACCGATTTCGCGCAAGACTCCCTCGGCGACCTCGTCTTCATCAACCTCCCGCAGGTGGGCGACGACGTCGAGGCCGGCGAGGCCTTCTCCGACGTCGAGTCCGTCAAGGCCGTCTCCGATGTCTTCTCCCCCGTCACCGGCACGGTGACCGAGGTCAACGAGGAGCTCGTCGACGCGCCCGAGCTCGTGAACGAGGATCCCTACAACGCATGGCTCATCCGCGTGGGCGATGTCACCGAGGTCGAGGACCTGCTCGACGCCGCCGCCTACGCCACGGTCTGCGAGAACGAGGAGTAGCCGTGGGCAGCTTCATTCCGGTCGACGCCCACGAGACGGACGCGATGCTCGAGGTCCTCGGGCTCGATTCGCTCGACGGGCTCTACGGGCAGGTGCCGCCCGAGGTGCTCATCGACCACCTCGACATCGCACCGGGCGTGAGCGAGCTCGAGGCCCTCGCCCACATGGAGGACCTGGCCGCCCAGGATGTGCGCTTCAAGGGCATCTTCCGCGGCGCCGGGGCCTACCGCCACTACATCCCGGCCATCGTGAAGACCGTCACCTCCAAGGAGGAGTTCCTCACGGCCTACACGCCCTACCAGGCGGAGATCAGCCAGGGCGTGCTCCAGTCGATCTTCGAGTACCAGACGCAGATGTGCGAGCTCACGGGCATGGACGTCTCCAACGCGAGCGTCTACGACGGCGCGACGGCCGCCGCCGAGGGCCTGCTCATGTGCCTCGCCCGCAAGCGCGGATCGGTCGTGGTCGCGGGCACCGCGAACCCCATGGTCATCGAGACCGTGAGGACCTACTGCGCGAGCCGCAACGTCCCGGTCACCGTCGTCCCCGCAGGCGACGGGCTCGCGACCGATCCCGCCGCCCTCGCCGCAGCGCTCGATGAGACGGTCGCAGCCGTCTACGTGCAGAGCCCCAACTACTACGGTGTGATCGAGGACGTCGACGCCCTGGTCGAGACCGTGCACGCGGCGGGCGCCAAGCTCGTGATGGGCTTCAACCCCATCTCGCTCGGGCTGCTCAAGACCCCCGGCGAGTACGGCGCCGACGTCGCCGTCGCCGAGGGCCAGCCCCTCGGCCTGCCGCTGGGCTTCGGCGGCCCGTATCTGGGCATCATGTGCGCGACCAAGGACATGATGCGCAAGCTCCCCGGCCGCATCGTCGGCGAGACCGCTGACGCCCAGGGTCGCCGCGCGTTCGTCCTCACGCTGCAGGCACGCGAGCAGCACATCCGCCGCGAGAAGGCATCCTCCAACATCTGCTCCAACGAGGCGCTCTGCGCCATGACCGCATCGGTCTACCTCGCCGCCCTCGGCGATGAGGGCCTCGGGCGCACGGCGCAGCTCTGCTACGCGCATGCCCACTACCTGGCCGACCGCCTCGCCGAGCTGGGGTTCGCGCCGCTCTCCGGCAAGCCCTTCTTCCACGAGTTCGCGACCTCCTGCCCCATCGACACCTCCGAGGTCGAGCGTGCGCTCGCCGCGAAGGGCATCCTCTCCGGCCTGCCCATCGACGGCGGCATGCTCTGGTGCGCCACCGAGCTCAACTCCAAGGCCCAGATCGATGCGGCCATCGCCACGCTGAAGGAGGTGCTCTAAGCCATGAAGCTCCTGTTCGAGAGAAGCACGCCCGGCCATAGGCACACCCTCATGCCCGAGCCCGACGTATCCGCGCCCGCCCTTCCCGAGGCGCTGCGCCGCACCACGCGCCCGCATCTGCCCGAGATCTCCGAGATCGAGCTCGGCCGCCACTATACCGAGCTCGCCAAGCAGACCCATGGCGTGAACGACGGCTTCTATCCGCTCGGCTCCTGCACCATGAAGTACAACCCGCGCGTGAACGAGGGCACGGCATCGCTGCCCGGGTTCACCGACATCCACCCGCTCCAGCCTGCCTCCACGGTCCAGGGCGCCCTCGCGGTGCTCGCCGAGACCGCGGACCTGCTGTCCGAGATCTGCGGCATGGATGCGGTCACGCTCCAGCCCGCTGCCGGTGCGCATGGCGAGTACACGGGCCTTCTGCTCATCCGCGCCTACCACCTGCACCGCGGGGATACCGCGCGCACCAAGATCATCGTCCCCGACTCCGCCCACGGCACCAATCCCGCGAGCGCGGTCATGGCGGGCTTCACGGTGGTCTCGGTTCCGAGCAACGCCGACGGCGGCGTCGACCTCGACGCGCTGCGCGCGGCCGTCGGTCCCGACACCGCGGGCCTCATGCTCACCAACCCCAACACGCTCGGTCTCTTCGACCCCAACATCCTCGAGATCTGCCGCATCATCCACGAGGCGGGCGGCCTGTGCTACTACGACGGCGCCAACCTGAACGCCGTCATGGGCCATGTGCGCCCGGGCGACATGGGCTTCGACTGCGTGCACGTGAACCTCCACAAGACCTTCTCGACCCCGCACGGCGGCGGCGGTCCCGGCTCGGGCCCCGTGGGCTGCAAGGCCTTCCTCGCACCCTACCTGCCCGGTCCGCTCGTGCGCGAGGGTGCGGACGGCTACGAGCTCTTCTCGCCCGAGCAGAGCGTCGGCCGCGTGCGCAGCTTCTACGGCAACTTCCTCGTGGTCGTGCGCGCGCTCACCTACATGGTCATGCTCGGTGCCGAAGGCCTCGCCGACGCGTCGGCGCATGCGGTCCTCAACGCCAACTACCTGCTGAAGCGCCTCTGCGACACGTGGTCGGTGCCCTACGGCGAATCGTGCATGCACGAGTTCGTCATCGATGTCGCCCCGCTCAAGGCGGAATGCGGCGTCTCGGCGATGGACGTGGCCAAGCGCATGCTCGACTTCGGCATCCATCCGCCCACCATGTACTTCCCGCTCATCGTCCACGAGGCGCTCATGGTGGAGCCCACCGAGACCGAGCCCAAGGATGAGCTCGACGCCTTCGTCGACATGATGGAGGCGATCCGCACCGAGGCTCACGAGGACGCCGCGAAGCTCCACGACGCCCCCCTCGCCTGCGCCATCGGCCGTCCCGACGAGGTCGGAGCCGCGCGCAACCCGCGCCTGCGCTACGTCTTTACGGACGAGGCATGATCGCGCACTGCTATCTCTACGAATCGGGCCAGGTCGACCCCCACGTCAACCTGGCCCTCGAGGAGTGCCTGCTCGAGGCCGTGCGCCCCGGGCAGGTCATCCTCTATCTCTGGCAGAACGACCGCACCGTGGTCATCGGGCGCAACCAGAACGCCTACGATGAGTGCGATGTGGCCGCACTAGAAGCCGACGGTGGGAAGCTCGCACGGCGCCTCTCGGGCGGCGGGGCCGTCTACCACGACCTCGGCAACCTCAATTTCACGTTCATCCTCCCCTCCGATGAGTGGGACCTCGACGCGCAGACCGACGTGCTCGTGCGCGCGCTCAAGCCGTTCGGCATCGTCGCCGAGCGCACGGGCCGCAACGACCTCACGATCGGCGGGCGCAAGTTCTCGGGGCATGCCTACTACCACCACGGCGACAAGAGCTACCACCATGGCACGCTGATGGTGTGCGTCGATCCCGAGCAGCTCGCGCGCTACCTCACGACATCGCCGCTCAAGCTGGGTGCAAAGGGCGTCTCGTCGGTGCGCTCGCGCGTGATGAACCTCATCGACGCAGCGCCGGACATCGAGATCGACAACCTCAAGGAGGAGCTCATCGGCGCCTTCACCTCGGTGTTCGGGCTGCTGGTGGAGCCCTTCCCCGAGGATCGCATCGACCGTGCGGCGCTCGCCGAGAAGATCGCGCGCCACCGCTCGCGGGAGTGGCTCCTGCGCGAGGAGCGCACGCTCGACCATACGCGCCAGGGACGCTTCGACTGGGGTACCGTCCGCATCGACTGGTCGATCGCAGACGGCGCCATCTCCGCAGTCTCGCTCTTCTCCGACAGCCTCGAGGCGGATGCCGTCGCAGCGATCCCGGATGCGCTGGTCGGCTGCCCTGCAGAGCGGGCGGCGTTGGAGGAGCGCATCGGACCGCTCTGCACGAACCCCGACATGGCGCGCGACATCGCCGCGCTCATCGTGTAAGGAAGGATCTTGCCATGGCATTCGACGTTGCGATCATCGGCGGAGGACCCGGGGGCTATACGGCCGCAGCCGAGGCGGCGGGACGCGGACTCTCTACGGTCCTCTTCGAGGCTGGAAAACTGGGCGGTACCTGCCTCAACCGCGGCTGCATCCCCACGAAGGCCCTGCTCCACGAGGCGGAGGCCGGCGTGACCGACGCGCAGGCCATGATCGGGAAGCGGGATGCCACGGTGACGGCGCTGCGTGCCGGCGTCGAGAAGCTCATGAAAGCGCGCAAGGTGACCGTCGTGAACGGGTTCGCCCAGATCACGGGACCCGGAGCGATCGCCTGCAACGGCGAGGCGTTCGAGGCACGCGACATCGTCGTCGCCACGGGCTCCGCCCCGAGCGTCCCGCCCATCCCCGGGGCGGACCTCCCGGGTGTCTACACGAGCAACGACCTTCTGGAGGGCGACTCCCCCCTGCCCCGCTCGATCATCATCGTGGGTGGAGGCGTCATCGGCATGGAGCTCGCGCTCTTCTTCGCGCTCGAAGGCTCCCACGTGCACGTGCTCGAGGCGATGGATCGCATCCTTCCGCCGCTCGACCACGAGATTGCGCAACGTGTTGCCATGCACGCCAAGAAGCGCGGCATCGCGATCGAGGCCTCTGCCAAGGTGACCGGCATCTCGGGCGAGCCGGGCTCGATGACCATCGCCTACACGAACAAGAAGGGTGCTGCCTGCGAGGTCTGCGCAGAGGGCGTGCTCATCGCCACGGGCAGGCGCGCCAACACGGCGGGGCTCTTCGCCGAGGGGACGGCACCCGAGATGGAACGCGGTGCGATCGTCGCCGACGAGGCGGGCCGTACGGACATCGGGCATCTCTGGGTCATCGGAGACGCACGCGCCCGCAACGTGCAGCTCGCCCATGTGGCGGAGGCGCAGGCGCGCAACGTCATCGCATCGATCGCCGGTGCCGAGCCTCCCGTCGACGAATCGGTCATCCCCTCCTGCGTGTACCTCTCCCCCGAGGTCGCGACCGTGGGCATGACCGAGGACGAGGCGAAGGCGGCGGGACGCGAGGTCGTCTGCGGCAAGGCGCTCACGGGCGCCAACGGCAAGTGCCTCATCGAGGGATCTGAGAGCGGTTACGCCAAGCTCGTCTGCGATGCGCAGACGCACGTGCTGCTCGGCGCGCAGCTGGTGTGCCCGCGCGCGACCGACATGATCGCCGAGCTCGCCCTGGCCATCCGCCTCGGTGCGACGGCCGAGCAGCTGGCGGCGACCATCCATCCCCATCCCACGATCTCGGAGATGATCGGCGAGGCCGCCCGCGCTATCTGATCCTGTCAAATAACCTGTCCCTTTGTCAGGATCCGCTATCTGATCCTGTCAAATAACCTGTCCCTTTGTCAGGACGAACAGGTTGCGAGGCGGCGGCACATCTCCTCGACCATGACGGCGCTCTGATGCGAGGCCTTGAGCTCGAGCTCGGGATAATCCATGGCGGCCGAATCGTCGGCCTTGTCGGAGATGGCGCGCACGACCACGAACGGGATCTCGTTGACGCAGGCGACCTGGGCCACGGCCGCGCCCTCCATCTCGCAGCAGAGCGCATCGAAGGTATCGTGGATGAACGTCTTCTGCTCCGACGAGGCCACGAACTGGTCTCCCGTGGCGATACGGCCCTCGAACACGCCGACCTCGGGCGTGGCGGCGCGCACGGACTCGACCGCGAGCGCGCGGAGCTTCTCGTCGGCATCGAATCCAATCTTCTCGAAGCCCGGGACAAGGCCGAGCGGGTAATCGAACACCGACACGCTCATGTCGTACTGGACGCAGTCTGTCGAGACGACCACGTCTCCGATGTCGATGCGCGCGTCGAGCGATCCCGCGATGCCGGTGAAGATGATGTGCGTGGGCGAGAAATGGTCGATCAGGGCCTGGGTGCGCGTTGCAGCGTGGACCTTGCCGATGCCACACGCCGTGAGCACGACGGGTACGCCCGCAAGCGTTCCCTCGAAGAACTCGTTTCCCGCATAGGTGCTCGTCTGCATATCCTCGATACTGTCGCGCAGCAGCTCGACCTCGGGAACCATGGCACCGATGATTGCGATCTTCATACCTACCCCTTGATCTTGACGATGGGCGCGAAGCCCTTGAGCAGTTTCTTCGTCTTGCCAGTGCGGGAGAAGCGCACCTCGATGGCATCGCCGTCGACGCCGATGACCGTACCGGGGCCGAACGTCTTATGCGAAACCTGGTCGCCCGCCGCAAAGCTCTCCGCGGCCTTCGCGGCGTCGGCCTTGATGGGCTCGAACGCCTTGATGCCGCCGCTCGAGCGCGTCTGCGAGCCGAACACGCGGCCGCCGTACATGTCCGACCCGCGGCCGGAACCGAAGGTCCCGTGGCGATCGCCGCGCTTGTCCCAGCCTGTGCCCGAGAACCCGAACGAGCCGACGCCCTCGAATACGAGGTGCTCGCGCGGGATCTCCTCGATGAAGCGGCTGCGCGGGTTGGCCTGGACGGTTCCGAACACGTGGCGCACGCCCGCGTGCGTGAGGTAGAGGCGCTTCTCGGCGCGCGTGATGGCGACGTAGGCGAGACGGCGCTCCTCCTCGGAGTTGGCGGGTCCGTCACCGGTGCCGCGGTGCGGGAAGAGCCCCTCCTCGAGGCCCGCGACGAAGACGACGGGATACTCGAGGCCCTTGGCGGAGTGGACCGTCATGAGCGTGGCCGCGGTGGTCGATCCCTCGAGCGAGTCGAGGTCGGAGCGCAGCGCGAGCCACTCGAGGAAGGCGGGGAGCTTCTCGGCGGCGACGGCGGGCAGCTCCGCAGCCTCCCCGTCGGGATCCGCCCCGAGATCGTGCGTCGCGTCGAACTCCGCGGCGACCGAGAAGAATTCGTGGATGTTCTCGACGCGACCCTCGGCCTCGATGCTCATCTCCGACTGCAGGGCCGTGATGAGGCCCGCCTTCTCGACGATGGCCTCGACCACGTGCGCGAGCTCGCCCTCGATATGGCGGCCGTGCTCGATGATCTGGCAGAACTCGGAGAGGGCGGAGCGCACCCTGGGCGTGAGCAGCTTCTCCTCGGCGATGCAGCACGAGCAGGCGTCGAAGAACGAGAGGTCGTGTTCCGTCGCGAAGCCGCGGATCTTGTCGATGGAGGTCTGGCCGATGCCGCGGCGCGGCGTGTTGATGATGCGCTGGCAGGCCACGTCGTCGGACGGGTTCACGATGACCTTGAGGTAGGCCATGACGTCGCGGATCTCCGCGCGGTCGAAGAAGCGCGTGCCGCCCACGATCTTGTAGGGCACGCCCGCACGCATGAGCATGTCCTCGAGGATGCGCGACTGCGCGTTGGTGCGGTAGAACACCGCCACATCGTTGTAGCTCGTGCCCGCATCGTGCAGCTTCTCGATCTCGGCGGCGATCCAGCGGCCCTCATCGCGCTCGTCGGACGCCTGGTAGACCCTGATCTTCTCCCCCTCGCCGCGGTCGGTGAACAGATGCTTGTCCTTGCGCGCGGCGTTGTGGGCGACCACGGCGTTGGCGGCCTCGAGGATGTGGCCCGTGGAGCGGTAGTTCTGCTCGAGGCTCACGACCTTGGCCTCCGGGTAGTCCTTCTCGAAGCTCAGGATGTTGGTGATGTCGGCTCCGCGCCAGGAGTAGATGGACTGGTCGTCGTCGCCCACCACCATGAGGTTGCGGTGGGCGCGCGCCAGCAGCTCGCAGATGCGGTACTGCACGTGGTTGGTGTCCTGGTACTCGTCGACGCTGATGTAGCGGAAGCGCTCCTGGTAGCGCTCGAGCACCTCGGGATGCGTGGAGAGCAGCTCGAAACACTTGACGAGCAGGTCGTCGAAGTCGAGCGCGTTGGCGCGGGCGAGGCGCTTCTCGAGCTCGCGGAAGACCTGGGCCGCCTTGCGCAGATGGGGCGCCTGGGCATGCGCCTCGAACTCGTCGACGTCCACGAGACGGTTCTTCGCATCGGAGATGAGCGAGCGGATCATGTTGGGCGGGAAGTGCTTCTGGTCGATCTCGAGGTCGTCCATGATGGTGCGGACGAGGCGCTTCGAATCGTCGTCGTCGTAGATCGAGAAGTTGGGGCGGTAGCCGATGAGGTCGCCGTCCGCGCGCAGCATGCGCACGCACATGGCGTGGAACGTGCAGACCCACATGCCGCGCACGCTATGGCCCAGCAGGGCCTCGAGGCGGTCGCGCATCTCGGCGGCCGCCTTGTTGGTGAACGTGATGGCGAGGATGCGGTAGGGGCTCACGCCGAGGTCCTGGATGATGTGGGCGATGCGGTGCGTGAGCACGCGCGTCTTGCCCGAACCCGCGCCGGCGAGCACGAGCAGCGGCCCCTCGGTGGCGAGCACCGCCTCGCGCTGCTGCGGGTTGAGCGTATCCAGATTGATCCCGGGCATGCACCCTCCTCCTCGTCGGTACCCTTAAGAAGTGTAGCTGCGCACGCGGACAAATTGCCCATCAACGCATAAGACTGGGAAAACGCCAGAGATCGTCGAGGGCGCTATGCGCGTGCGGCGATCACACGCGCCACGTGCACGCCGCTCGCCGACGCGTGGCTGAGCGAGTGCGTGACGCCCGAGCCGTCGCCGATCACGAAGAGCCCCTTGTAGCACGTCTCGAGGTTTCCGTCGAGCTCGACCTCCATGTTGTAGAACTTCACCTCGACACCGTAGAGCAGGGTGTCGTCGTTGGCAGTTCCGGGAGCGATCTTGTCGAGCGCATAGATCATCTCGATGATGCCGTCGAGGATGCGCTTGGGCAGCACCAGCGACAGGTCGCCCGGCGTTGCGGCGAGCGTCGGCCTCACGACGCCCTCCTCGATACGCGACTTCGTGCTGCGGCGCCCGCGCTCGAGATCGCCGAACCGCTGCACGATGACGCCGCCGCCCAGCATGTTGGAGAGCCTGGCGATGCTCTCGCCATAGCCGTTGCTGTCCTCGAACGGGATCGAGAAGTGCTTCGAGACGAGCAGCGCGAAGTTGGTGTTGTCGGTCTTCTTGCCCTCGTCCTCGAAGCTGTGGCCGTTCACCGTGACGATGCCGTTGGTGTTCTCGGCGACGACGATGCCGTGCGGGTTCATGCAGAACGTGCGCACGTTGTCCTCGAACTTCTCGGTGCGGTAGACGATCTTTCCCTCGTAGAGCTCGTCGGTGATGTCGTCGAAGATCACGCTCGGAAGCTCCACGCGCACGCCGAGGTCGACGCGGTTCGAGCGCGTGGGGATATCGAGCTCGTGGCACACGTCCTCCATCCAGGAGCTGCCGCTCCTGCCGACCGAGACCACGCAGGCGGGCGCCGTGGCGGATCCGAACCGGCCGTTCACGCGGTAGCCGCCCTCGATGCGCTCCACGGACTCGATGCGCTCGTCGAAGAAGAAGGACACGGCATCCTTCAGCTCGTCGTAGAGGTTCTGGAGCACCACGTAGTTGATGTCGGTGCCCAGATGGCGCACCTCGGCGTCGAGCAGCTGCAGCTTGTTCTGCATGCAGATCTTCTTGAACGAGGTGCCGGCGGTGGTGTAGAGCCTCGTCCCCTCGCCGCCGTGCTCGCAGTTGATCCTATCGACGTAGCGCATGAGCTCGAGGGCCTTCTCCTTGCCCACGTACTCGTAGAGCGTGCCGCCGAAATCGTTGGTGATGTTGTACTTGCCGTCCGAGAACGCGCCTGCGCCGCCGAAGCCGCTCATGATCGAGCAGGGTTTGCAGCCGATGCAGGAGGCGACCTTGCCCTCCGCGATGGGGCAGCGACGGCGCTCGAGGGCATGGCCGGACTCGAACACCGCGACGCGGATGCCCGGGCGCTGCTTGGCGAGCTCGTAGGCGGCGAAGATGCCTCCCGGTCCCGCGCCGATGATGATCACGTCGTAATCCATGGGTGCCCCCTCCGAACGGATGAGGAAGGGCCGCGCGGCCCCTCACGGTTCCCAGTGTAGATCAAGAAGGATGCGGACAGCTCAGCCGTCCAGCAGATGGTCGAGCAGCGAGGTGCAGCCCTCGAGCACGTCGTCGAAGGTCTCGTCGAAATCGCCCGTGTACCAGGGATCGGCGATGTCGCGCGGGCGCTTCGACCAATCGAGCAGCAGGTGAACCTTGCCCTCCGGATCCGCGGCAGCAGCCTCCGCTGCGCTCACCGGCCTCCAGCTCCAGCCGTAGCCGCTCTCGCCCATGAGGATGCGGTACATGCCGTCGAGGTTCTCGGCATCCATGCCGATGATAAGGTCGAAGGCGTCGTAGTCGGCGCGCGTCATCTGGCGGGCGCGGTGGTGCCCGCAGGCGATGCCCATCGCGGCGAGCTTGCTCCGCGTGCCTCGATGCACGTCCTTACCGATCTCCTCGCGGCTCGTGGCCGCGGAATCCGCCGAGAAGCGCTCCTGCACCCCGCGCTCGCGCACGAGGTGGTCGAAGACGAACTGCGCCATGGTCGAGCGGCACACGTTGCCGTGGCAGACGAAGAGGATGGAGGCCATGGCACCCGCCTAATGTCCCTTGATGGAGTTGAGGAAGTCGCGCGCGCGGTCGCTCTGGGGATGGTCGAAGAACTCGTCGGGCGTGTTCTGCTCCACGATCTGGCCGTCGGCCATGAAGACCACGCGGTTGGCCACGCGGCGTGCGAAGTTCATCTCGTGCGTGACCACGACCATGGTCATGCCCTGCTTGGCGAGCTCCACCATGACGTCGAGGACCTCGTTGATCATCTCGGGGTCGAGCGCCGAGGTGGGCTCGTCGAAGAGCATGGCCTTGGGATGCATCGCGAGACTGCGGGCGATGGCCACGCGCTGCTGCTGGCCGCCCGAGAGCTGCGCGGGCACCTTGGCGGCCTGCTCGGCGACGCCTACGCGCCGGAGCAGCTCCATGGCCTCCTCCTCGGCCTCCTTCTTGGGCTTGCGGAGCACCTCGATGGGGCCCATGGTGACGTTGTCGAGGATGGTCCTGTGGGCGAAGAGGTTGAAGCTCTGGAACACCATGCCGATCTCGGCACGAAGCGCAGCGAGCTCCTTGCCCTCCTCGGGCAGCTTGACGCCCTGGAACAGGATCTCGCCCGAATCGATGGTCTCGAGGCGGTTGATGGTGCGGCACAGCGTGGACTTGCCGGAACCCGACGGGCCGATCAGCACCACGACCTCGCCCTTGTCGACGGTGAGGTTGATGTCCTTCAGGACGTGGAGCTGCCCGAAGTGCTTGTCGACATGGCGCATCTCGATGATGGGGCCTGCATACTCGGCGGACATGGATGCTCCTCCTTACACGGGGTTCTCTTCGGTGCGCGAGATGATCTTCGCTCCGGACCGATGCGCGAGGTAGATCGAGAACCGGTTGGTGGCGTAGTTGATGGCGATGTAGATGAGCGCGACGACGAAGTACATCGAGACGAGCGCATCGTAGTTGGAGATGAGCACGCGCGCGTTCTGCATGAGGTCGGGGTAGCTCACCACGTACGCCACCGTGGTGTCCTTCACCACGACGACGAGCTGGGACACGAGGCTGGGGATGACGATGCGCAGCGCCTGCGGCAGCACGATCTTGCGGGTGATCTTGCCGTGCGTCATGCCGAGCGACATGGCCGCCTCGGTCTGGCCCTTGGGCACGGCGTTGACGCCGGCGCGGAAGACCTCGGCGAGGACGCCCGACGCTGCGAGCGCCACCGGGATCGTGATCATCCAGAACGACGGCATCTTGAGACCGTACTTGGGGATGACCAGGAAGAAGAAGTAGATCAGGAGCAGGCTGGGAAGGCTGCGGAACAGGTCGGTGATCACGTGGCAGATGCCCGAGAGCACCTTGTTGGAGCAGATGCGCCCGAGCATGAGCAGAAGCCCCAGCCCCATGGCGAGGATGCCCGCGACGAGCGCGACCCGGATCGTGCCGAGGAATCCCCTGAGGAGGAACCGCCAGGTGGTCCAGCGGGCGAAGAAGCTCCAATAGCGGGGATTGAGCTGGTCGTTGATGTAGAACTGCCTGATGACGAAGGCGACGAGCGCGGCCAGTGCGACGAGCGAGATCGCCGTGCCGATGGCCACGCGCTTGCGCGTCTTGGGGCCGGGCGCCTCGTAGAGGGCGTCCCTCATGGATACCGCTGCGCTCATCGGAGGATCCTCACCTTCTTATCGAGGCGGTTCCCGAGGAACCCGAGGACGACCGACGTGCCGGCGTAGCAGATCGCGGAGACCACGAACGCCGAGATGCCCGCCACCGAGCGGGAGTTGACGTAGTTCACCATGCCGGTGAGCTCGGGGGGCGTGAGCGGCACCTGCGAGCCCATGGCGGTGGTGAGCAGCGTCGCGATGAGGAGGTTCGTCATGGGGAGCACCGTGGTGCGCAAAGACTGCGGGATCACCACATGGCGGATGATCTGCGTGAACGAGAGGCCGATGGAGCGCGCCGCCTCGATCTGGCCGACGCCGATGGCGTTGATGCCGCTCATGAAGTTCTCGGACGCGAACGCCGAGACGATCAGGATGACGCAGGCCAGGAGGCAGGCGCGGTACGGGAGCGTGGCGCCCAGATACGGCAATGCGTACACGAAGATCACCAGCAGCGACACGGTGGGGATGTTGCGGAAGAGCTGCACGTAGACATCGCCCACGACGCGCAGGGGCTTGAGGGGCGACACGCGCAGCACCGTGATGATGATGCCGAGCGTAAGGCCGCCCGCGAAGCAGATCGCGGTCATGAGCCAGGTCGAGAGGACCGACTGGAGGTAGATGTCGCCGAACTCGGTGAACACCTCTGCAACTCCCATATGCACCTCCTTTACCAGAGCGGGCCCCGCACCGACGTGCGGAGCCCGGACTCGTTGCTGTAGAGTCGCCGCTTGCGCGGCTCCCGTTCGGTTATCCCCGATTATGCCTGAATCGCAGGAGGCTCGGGAGCCTGGTCCTGGCCGATGCGCTTGCCGAGGCAGATGTTGTAGAGCTCGGTCCACTTGCCCGTGCTCTCGATCTCGGCGAGGAAGTTGTTCACGAACGCGACGCCGTCGGAGTTGAGCGGCAGGCCGATGCCCAGGGGATCCTCGGGGCCGAACTCGGCGGCGAGGCGGTACTTGCCGGGGTTCTCGATGATGCTGCCCATGTGGAGGGTGGCGTCGACGACGTAGGCGTCGATGCGGCCCTGCTCGAGGGCGCGGCGCAGCTCCTCATCGGTGCCGAGCTCCTGGACCTCGCCCGCGTCGGGAGCGTACTCCTCGAGGACGGCGCGGCCGTTGGAGCCCTCCTGGACGCCCACGATCTTGCCGGCGAGGTCGGCGACATCGTTGATGTCGGTGTTGTCGGCCTTGACGAGGATGCCCTGATGGCCCACGTAGTAGGGGCCGGCGAAGGAGATGAGCTCCTTGCGCTTGTCGGTGATGGTGTAGGTCGCGAACACGGCGTCGACCGTGTCGTTCTGCAGGACCGACTCGCGGGTGGAGGACTGGACGAGGGTGAGCTCGTACGCGGAGGGGTCGCCCAGGATGTAGAAGGCGAGCAGCTGCCAGAGGCCCGCGTCGAAGCCGCGGTGATGGCCGTCGACCTCGTTGAGCTGCGAGAAGAGCGTCGAGGTCTCGACGCCGCCCACGCGCAGCTTGCCGGCTGCGTGGACCTTGCTCGCCCACTCGCTGGCCATGATGTCGGAGGAGGGGGCGACGGGGCCGGAGGCGACGCACGCGTCGAAGGCCTCGGCGTCGAGGGCGGTGTCGGACGCAGCCTCGCCGCCGTCGGGAGCGGGCGCGGGAGCGGGGGCCTCGCCGCCACCGCCGCAACCGGCGAGGGCGAGCACGGCAGCGCCGTTGAGGCCGAGCGCGAGGAGCGAGCGCCTGCTGATGTTCATGTTGTTCATCGTACGTTCCTTCCTTCCAAAGATAAGGGACACGTGGATTGTACCGTCTACAGAATGCGTCCAAACGGTTAAGCAACCAGTTGAAACGTGCCGTCAATACTCGGGACCGGCGGTCCCTCTCCTGAATAATATCCTAGCTTGCAGCTCGGATATGCACAAGGAGACCGCCCATCATGTCATGCATGGGAAACAAACACGCAGGATGCGGGACCGCAGGTAGTGTGCCGGATCAGATGAGCGACTGCACGAACGGCATGCCGACGAAGTACCCCAGCACCACGATGCCGAGGATGATGCGGTAGACGCCGAACGGCTTGAAGTCGTGCTTGCGGACGAAGCCCACGAGGAACCTGATGGAGATGAGCGAGACCACGAAGGCGACGACGCAGCCCACGCCGAGGATCGCGAACTCGCTCGCGATGAAGCCTCCCCCGCCGATGAAGTACTTGAGCAGGCGCAGGAGCGAGGCACCGAACATGACGGGGATCGCGAGGAAGAACGTGAACTCCGCCGCGACGGGGCGCGCGCAGCCGAGGGCGAGACCGCCGATGATCGTGGATCCGGAGCGCGACGTGCCGGGAACGAGCGAGAGGACCTGGAAGAGGCCGATGCCGATGGCGGTCTTCCACGAGAGGTTCTCGAGCGAGGTCGTGGTGGCGAGGGCGTCCGCGTCCATCAGGACATCCCCGGCGAAGTGGCGGCCCACACGCGGCGAGGCGGCGGCGCGGGCGTTCCTGCTGTTCTCGAGGATGATGAAGACGATGCCGTAGAAGATGAGGGCGGCGGCGATGACGACGGGGCCGGAGAGGTGCTCGTCCATCCAGTCGTCGAGCGGGATGCCCACGGCGGCCGCAGGGATGCAGGCGACGATGATCTTGCCCCAGAGCGACCAGGTGCCGCGACGCTCCTCGGCGGTCTTGGAGCGGGAGAAGGGGTTCAGCCTCCCGAAGTAGAGCACGACCACCGCGAGGATGGCGCCCAGCTGGATGACCACGAGGAACATCTTCCAGAACTCGGGCGAGACGTCCAGCGTGACGAACTCCTCGAGGAGCAGCATATGGCCCGTCGACGAGATGGGCAGCCACTCGGTGATTCCCTCGATCAGGCCGAAAAGGGCGGCTTTCAACAGTTCGATAATGTCCACGGAGACCTCCCGCCGAACTTTTTCCCACACGAATGCCATTTCATGATACTCTTGTAACTCCCTACACGCCCTATGCTCCCTCAATGTCCTCTAAACGTGGAAGAACCGTGATTCGGGCGAAACTGCGGTATTCTAGATCCTTGCCTGCCGCACGACGTATGGAGGACGGAGTTTGGCGAAACGCCAGCCACATATTCGCGCGCTCGCAGCCTGTCTGCTCTCAGCCGCATTGCTCGCTGTGTCGATCGCCTTCCCGGCGACGGCCCATGCTGCGACGATGGCGGAGCTTCAGGCCGAAGTCGTGCGCTGCTCCGACGAGTATGACACCTGCGTGAGGCACATCGAGGAGCTCCAGGCCGAGATCGAGGCCAACGAGGCCCGCATCGCCGAGCTCGAGGCCATGCTTCCCAACCAGCGCCAGCGCACGAGCGATTCGATCCGCTGGCAGTACCGCATCTCCCTCGACGCCCCCGGCCTGATCGAGATGGTCCTCTCGGCCGAGAACTTCTACGACATGCTGGCCACCATCCAGTACCTCGACATCATCCAGACGCGCAACAACGCCGAGCTCCAGGCCCTCATCGACCTGGACGCCGAGCTCACGGCGACGCGGCAGAAGCTCGCCGAGGATCTGGCGCTCGCCGAATCCGAGAAGGCCGCCACGCAGCAGGCGCTCGACGAGGCCATCGAGGCGCGCGAGGCCCTGCAGGCCGCCATCCTCGCCCAGCAGGAGGCGGAGCGCCTCGAGCGCGAGCACGCACTTGCCGAGGCGCAGGCGCATGCAGGCGAGGAGTTCACCACCGCGAGCGGCAACACCGCGACGATCGAGATCCCGCCCAGCGAGGATATCGGTGCAACCGGCGGCGGAGATTCCGGAACCGTCAGCACCGACCCCTCCGTCACCACCCGCGACTACTTCGTCCAGGTGTGGAGCGGCCGTATCGACAACTACCTCGCCGGATCCCCGCTCTCCGGCTACGGCTACGCCTTCGCGGAGGCTGCATGGGATTACGGCGTCGACCCGCGCTGGTCGCCCGCCATCGCCGCCGTCGAGAGCTCCAAGGGCTACTACTGCTTCGAGCCCTACAACGCCTGGGGCTGGTTCGCCTATCTCGGCTCCGACTGGGACAGCAGCATCCGCGCGCATGTCGCGGGCCTTGCCAACGGCTACGGTTACACGCTCACCTACGCCGCGGCGGCACGCTACTGCCCGCCCGGCGACGCATGGTATTCGCTCACGGCATACTACATGCTCCAGGTCTGGCCCAGCGATCAGCTCTAGGCCGCTCCTCGCCGCTTACCGAAAACTGACTTTCAAGTCAATTTTTCCGACCCTTTTCCTGTAAGCTTGTTACTCGAAAAGGGAGTAGCTTGCATACGTGAGTATGTAGCATGCCATCGTCAGTACGGGATCGTCCGATCCCCGGGGCATGTTCTAAGAAGCGAGACTTTTGCCGCACGACAGCCTGCAGCAGAAGCCTCGTTTTTTGCTGCAAACCGACTGGAAGGAGCAGCAGCCCCGCAAGTCCCCCGCATCCCCTGCCGCGCTACCCGCGTAGCGCCCCTTTCCCATAACCACATAGACACCTGATCAGGAGGCCAGAGATGGACGTCTTCTCCCCTGCCGCATCGGCGTTGTCCCTGCTCGCCGGCATCGGCACCTTCCTCATCGCCTGCAAGATGATGAGCGAGAACCTCGAATCGATCGGCAGCGACAAGCTGCGCGCACTGTTCGCGAGCGCGTCCCGCAGCAAGCTGCTCGGCGTCGGCATCGGCGCGCTGGGCACCGCCGCCATCCAGAGCTCCGGCGCGACCACCGTCATGGTGATCGGCTTCGTGAACGCCGGCATCATGACGCTCGTGCAGGCGGCCACGATCGTCTTCGGCGCCAATATCGGCACGACCATCACGGCGCACATCGTGGCGCTCGGCCTGATCGGCGCGGACGCCCTGTCGACGACGGTGATCTTCTCTGCCTTCACGTGCCTCGGCGCCCTGCTCGCCCAGAAGGCCAAGGGCGACACGCTGCGCACGATCGGCGGCATCGTGACGGGATTCGGCATGCTGTTCGTCGGCCTCTCGATGATGAGCAGCTCCATGGAGGGATTCGCACAGCTCGAGGGCGTGAGGACCTTCCTCGCCTCCATCGAGAACGGTGCCCTGCTCATCCTCACCGGCGCCATCCTCACCGCCATCATCCAGAGCTCGTCGGTCATGACGTCGGTCGCCATCACGATGCTGGTCGCCGGCCTCATCACGCTCGATCAGGGCATCTTCCTCACGATGGGCTCCAACATCGGCTCATGCGTCGTCTCCATCATCGCGAGCATCACGAGCGGAACCAACGCCAAGCGGACGGCGGCGATCCATCTGCTCTTCAACATCGGCGGCGTCGTCCTGTTCGTGCTCATCGGCCTGGCCATCCGCCTGTTCACGGGAGGAGCGGTCTCGCTCGGCTCCATCTTCTACGATGCGTTCCCCGGAATGCCGCAGACGCAGCTCGCGGTGTTCCATACCGTCTTCAACGTGGTTGCCGTCATCGTGGTGCTTCCGTTCACCGAGGCAGTCGTGGCGCTCGTCTGCCGCATCATCCCCGACAGCGACCAGGCGGATGCGATGGCGTACCGTACGCACTTCATCGATGAGAACATGCTGGCGACGCCCGCCATCGCCGTCGCGCAGGTCCGCAGCGAGATCGCGAACATGGCGGTGATCGCGACCGAGAACTTCGATGCATCGCTTTCCATGGCGACGAGCATGGATTTCAGCGGGCGCCAGCTGTTCTACGAGCGCGAGGGCGAGCTCGACTTCCTCAACAAGGCAGTCGTGGTATTCATCGCCAAGCTGCTGAAGGGCAAGCTCAGCGAGGCCGACCACACCTACCTCTCGAAGGCGATCCATTCGGTCTCCGACTTCGAGCGCGTGGGCGATTATGCGAAGAACATCGTCGAATACGCCGAGGCGCTCGATGAGATCGGCCAGTGCTTCTCCCCTGTTGAGATCGAGGAGATCGAGCGCATCGGGGCGCTCATCCACGAGATCTCGCAGCACACCGTCGAGGCGTACCTGTATGGCGAGCACTCCGAGCTCGAGCAGGTGTACGCCCTCGAGGAGCAGGTGAACGCCTTGGCCGAGCAGATGGCGCAGAGCTATATCCACAGGCTTGCGGATGGTTCCAGCAAGGCGGAGGAGAGCACGCGGTTCCTCTCGCTCTCGACCGACGCGGAGAGGGTCGCCGACCACTTCGTCAATGTGGCGAAGACCGTCCGAACGCTCGCATAGGCCCTTCGGATCAGTCCCGCTCTTCCCCCGCCGTGAGGAAGACCATCGCGAGGACGAGCGCGAAGCCCACGAGCTCGGCGACGGAGAACGACGTCTTGAGCCAGAGCACGGTGGCGATCGTCGCCGTGACCGGCTCGGCAGTGTTGAGCAGCGCGGCGCGCATCGCCCCCGCATCCTTGGCGCCCTGCAGGAAGAGGCCGTAGGCGCCGAAGGTTCCGGGCACGATGACGAAGGCGAGCAGCAGGATGCCCCTCATATCGAGCGCGGGCATGGTCTCCCAGGGACGCACGAAGAGGGCGAGGGTGATACCCGAGGTGAGGAAGGCGAGGCCGTTCACCGCGAAGTTGCCGAAGCGTTCCATGGCCTTGCGGGGCAAGATCGCGAGGCAGGCTGAGGATGCGGCGAGCAGGACGCCCCACACGGCTCCCGAGACCGGCAGCGCGAGCTGGCCCGGCCTGCCGCCGGTTGCGATGAGGTTGGTGCCTACGAGCGCGCATGCGATGCCCACGGCCTCGCGCTTGAGGGGAAGGCGCCGCTTGGAGACGCACGTGTAGACGAGCACGAGCAGGATGCCCAGGCTCTGGATGACCGTCGCCGTGGCGGGATTGGTCCAGAAGATGGCCTGCAGGTAGGAGATCTGCGAGAACAGGATGGCCGCCAGTCCCACGCCGTAGATCCAGAGGAGGTTGCGCGGGGATGAGACCGCATCGCGCAGGGCATCGCGGTCGAGAGCGAAAGCCGGGATGAGGAAGAACCAGCAGCCCAGCAGCTCGCGCACGCAGGCGAGCCAGAGCGGGTCGATGGCGTAGGCGTCCATGAGGAATCCCGCAACCGTGCCGTTGACGCCCCAGAGCATCGCGCCGACGATGGCCATGGCTATGCCGCGCCTCACGCGCGAACGGTCTTCCACCGGACACCTCCTCTCTCCGAATCCACCTGTTGCGGACCGCGCTTTGGGGACGGTTCCTTTTTCGCGGTTTTCCGCGCTTTTGGGACGGTTCCTTTTGCGAGGTCTCGGGCGACAGCCGTTCGAGCATAGCACGTTCGACGGCCCCGTCTGCTACAGTTAAACAGGTGTGCAATCAACGGAGGTGCCCATGTCTGAGGAAACGAGATCGTTCTCCGAGCCCCGCGTCGACCTCGCGGTCGGAAGCGTCCACAGCGAGTTCGAAGTCGTGGAGGTCTATCAGCTCCCCGAGCTCTCGGGCTGCGCATACCGCATGCGCCACATGCCCAGCGGGGCGCGCATGCTCTGGATCGCCTGCGACGATGCCAACCGCGCCTTCGCCATCGGCTTCAAGACACCCCCCGCGGACGACACGGGCGTCTTCCACATCCTCGAGCACTCCGTGCTCTGCGGGTCCGAGCGCTTCCCCGTGAAGGAGCCGTTCGTCACGCTGCTCAAGACCTCCATGCAGACGTTCCTCAACGCCATGACGTTCCCCGACAAGACCCTCTATCCCGTGGCATCCACCAACGTCACCGACCTCGAGAACCTCATGGACGTCTACCTCGACGCCGTGCTGCATCCCGCCATCTACGCCCGCCCGCGCATCTTCGAGCAGGAAGGCTGGCACTTCGAGCTCGAGTCGCCCGAGGCCCCGCTCACCTACAACGGCGTGGTCCTCAACGAGATGAAGGGCGCCATGTCCGACCCCGACGACGTGCTGTTCCAGGCTGTCGGCCGCGAGCTCTACCCCGACACCGCCTACCGCTTCGAGTCGGGCGGCGCACCGCGCGCCATCCCCACGCTCACCTACGAGCAGTTCCTCGACAACCACGCGCGCCACTACAACCTCGCCAACAGCTACACCATCCTCTACGGCGACCTCGACATCGACCGCGAGCTCGCCTTCATCGCCAGCCGCTTCGCCACGGTGAATCAGCGCACAAGCGGAGAGCCCAACCCGCTGGAGCTGCAGGCGCCCGTCACGACGCCCCTGCGCACGATCGAGATGGCCACCGCGCCCGAGAACGCCAGCGTTGCGCTGGCCTACGTCATCGGAACCTCCGCCCAGCGCGAGCGCATGCTCGCCGCGGACATCCTGCTCGACGCCCTCTGCGGTTCCAATGAGGCGCCGCTCAAGCGTCGCGTGCTCGATGCCGGGCTGGGTGAGGATTTCTCGTCCGCTCTGATCGACTCGCTGTACCAGCCGCAGGTCATGTTCACCCTGAAGGGCGCGCGCGAAGGTGTGGCGGAGGAGTTCCGCAAGCTGATCGAGGACTCCTGCGCCGAGCTCATCGAGAACGGCATCCCCGCAGACAAGCTCCGCGCCGCGCTTGCCCAGGCGGAGTTCACGCTCCGCGAGGGCGAGTGGGGCATCGCAGACGGCGTCGCCTATGCCATCACGTCCCTCTCGAGCTGGCTCTACGACGATGACGACCCCGTGTCGTACCTGCACTACGAGCAGGAGATCGCCCACATGAAGGAGGGGTTGGACAAGGGCTACTTCGAGGAGCTCCTGCGCTCGATGATCACCGAGAACGGCCATTCCGCCCTCGTGGACCTCGTGCCCGTCGCGGAAGGCGATGCCGCCGAGGAGGCGGCCGAGCTCGCACGCATCAAGGAGGGCATGACGGAGGACGACCTCGCGCATGTGATCGACGAGGTCGCGGCCCTGCGCGCGGAGCAGGAGCGCGAGGACGCGCCCGAGGATATCGCCAAGCTCCCGCGCCTTGGCGTGGCCGACATCGGCGAGCCGGCGGTTGAGACGCCCATCGCGTTCGAGCAGGCTGGCCTCCCCTACCTCGTGCACGACGTCGACACCCACGGCATCGCCTATGCCTACCACTACTTCGACCTGGACGGCGTCACCTTCGACGAGCTGCCCTACGTCAGCCTGCTCGCCAGCCTGCTCGGCAAGCTCGACACCGCCGCGCACAGCGCATCCGAGCTCGACACCGTCATCGAGGAGAACCTCGGCATGCTCAACTTCTTCACCGAGGTCTACGCCGAGGATGGCAACCCGAACGCCGTCCGGCCGCTCTTCGTGGTTTCGGCCAGCGCGCTCTCCGAGAAGATCGCCATGCTCGCCGAGCTGCCGCGCGAGGTGTGGGGCACCACGCTTTTCGGCGACACGGAGCGCATCCGCGCCATCCTTCAGCAGCGCCGCATCGCCCAGGAGCAGACCTATCTCAACTCCGGGCACACCGCCGCGCTCACCCGCGCGCTCACCTACGTCGCGCGCGGCATGGTCGCGGTCGACAAGATCAACGGCGTCTCCGCATACCTCTTCCTCAAGGACCTGCTCGCGAACTGGGATGAGCGCAAGGACGCGCTCTGCGCCAAGCTCTCCGAGCTGTGCGGTCGCATCTTCCGCGCCGGCAACGTGACGATCTCGTTCGCGGGATCTCCCGAGATGCGCGCGCGGTTCCAGGAGCTTGCGGGCACGCTCGGCCTTCCCGAGGGGGGCGTCTCCGAAAACGTGCTCGAGATCCCCGATCCCGTCTCCGCCTTCGAGGCCTTCGTCATGCCCAGCAACGTGGCGTTCGTCTGCGAGACGGGCCCCACGTCGCCGCGCGATGCCGGAAGCCGCGGAGCCTGGACCGTCGCAACGCGGGCCCTCTCCTTCGACTACCTCTGGAACGAGGTGCGCGTGAAGGGCGGCGCATACGGGACCGGCTTCCGCCACAACCCCAACGGCAGCATGCAGTTCTGGTCGTTCCGCGACCCCGGCGTGGATCCCACGATCGCCCGCTACGAGGCGGCGCCCGCTTGGCTCGCCGCATGGGATCCCAGCCAGAGCGAGCTCGAGGGCTACATCGTCTCCTCCGTCGCCAACCACGACGCGCCCGTGAAGCCGCGCGCGCTTGCACGCAGGCAGGACGGCAACTGGTTCCGCGGACGATCGCCCGAATGGCTCAACGAGACGCGCGAGCAGATCATCGCGACCACCGCGGCCGATGTCCGCGCCCTCGCCGAGCCCCTCGCCGACGTCGCACCCACCCGCGGCATCTGCGTGTTCGGATCGCGCGACGCCATCCAGGCGAGCGGGATCGATTTCGAGGTCATCGAGCTGATGGGAGCTGCAGGGGACTAGAGCAGGCCCAGCCGCACGCAGGCACGGTACAGGCCGCCGTCATCGATGTCGTCCGTGACATAGGTGGCGGCGGCTTTCGCTGCCTCGGTTGCTGCGCCCACGGCAACGCTCGTTCCGCACGCCTTGAACAGCGCGATGTCATTCTCGCTATCGCCGAATGCGACGGCTTCGTCTGTTGAGATGCCGAGGTAATCGAGCATGGCACGCGCACCCGACCCCTTGCCTCCGCCTATGGGGATGATGTCGGCGAACGTCGGGGCCCAGCGGGCGAGATCGCATCCGGGCAGCTGCGCGGCGAGGGCGGCCTCCTCTTCCGGCATGCACTCCACAGACGCCTGGTAGATGTTGCCTTCGAAGATGGCGCTGGGGTCGCACAGGGGGAACCGCTCTTCCGCTGGAGCGAACACGTAGTAGAAGCTCGGGGAACGGTGCACCGAGAAGACGCGCTCCGTTCCCTGGATGAGCAAGGTTCGCTCGGTTGTGCGGGCGAACGCGTACAGGGCTTCAAGGCTTTCCGGAGAGAAATGCAGGTCGCGGACGACCGTCTCCCCCACCGTGCAGCGCTGGCCGTTGAAGAACGACGTTCCGTCGAACAGGTCCAGAGGGAAACCGCCCAAGTCGAGCGGGCAACGGCCGCTCGCGACGAAGCACTTCACGCCGCGCGCGCGGAGCTCCTCGAGCGCCTGCACCGACGAGGGAAGCAGGTCGAGCAGGCCGAGATGCGCGAGCGTGCCGTCGATGTCGAAGAAGGCGGCCTTGATGGGTGCGGGCGTGGCCCAGCTGTTCGCGATAGTATCCATACGGCTATTGTGGCACAGTCGGAGCACGGTCAATGCACTACAATGCCGAGAGAACACGCTACCGTGCGAAAGGGGCGCCCGATGAAGGCATTCAGGGAAACCGCAGGATACCTGCTCGGTTTCGCGCTCTTCGTTGTGGTGGTCCCCGCCATCATGTGGGCGGTCTCCGATGGCATCCGTCCCAGCGCACTGCGCGTGATCGCCTTCGCAATTCTCGCAATCGCAGGCCTTTGCCTCAGCATCTGGTCGATCGTGCACATGCGGCGCGTGGGCAAGGGCAACCCCATGGACGCGTTCAACCATGAGGTGGCACCGCGCACGAGCCAGCTCATGACCGACGGCCCCTACGCCATCTGCCGCAACCCCATGCTTCTCGGCGTGCTCCTCTACTACCTCGGCTTTGTCATCCTGCTGGCCTCCGTCAAAGCGGCGCTCGTACTCGTCGCATACGCAGCAATCATGTCAGTGCAGGTCCGCGCCGAGGAGAGGCGCCTGGAGGCGGACTTCGGCGAAGCATACCTCGCCTACAAGAGCCGAACCAAGCGGCTCATCCCGTTTGTCTGGTAGGTTGCCGCGCTGCAGATGCGCAGCTAGAACAGGCAGCGCTCGATGATGTCCTTGCCGCGGAGCACTTCGAGCCACTCCGCGGGGATGGCGTCGTAGCCGTAGACCTCGCCCGCAAGCGCGCCCGCCACGCAGGCGGTGGTGTCGGTATCGTCTCCCATGTTCACGGCCATGAGCACGCAGTCGCGGTAATTCGATGTATGGGTGAAGCACCAGATCGCGGCTTCGAAGGTGTGCTTCACGAACCCGCTCGACTTCACCTGATCGATGCTCGACGGCAGCTCGACCTCCTGCGCGAGCGCGGGGTTGCGCAGGATGTGCACGAACTGCACGCAGGCCTCGCAGGAGATCTCATGCGCGTGGGTGATGGCCGAGACCTCGCGGATGACGTCGTCGGACGCATCGGTGTAGGCGAGCGGAGCGATGCGCATGAGCGAGCCGTTGCCGTTGGAATTGACGCCCGACCGGCCGATGCCCTCGGTGATGGCTCCTGCAGTAGAGTTACCCACGTCGAATACGTTCTTGTCGATGGCGAATTCGCCGTCATAGTACCAGTCCTCGAAGTTGAGGCGTATGTCGGCAACGTCCACGCGTCCGCCCTTCGCCTTGATGCTCGCGCTGGTGGCGAGCAGAAGCGCCGTGTCGTCGGACCATGTGCCCGTGGGCTGGAAGTGGAATCCCGTGAAGCCGACCATGCCCGTGCATTCGAAGCTTCCACGGGCCTTGAACTCGTACGGGACTCCCAGAGCGTCGCCCACCGCCGCACCGTACACTGCATCGCGTAGTGCCATTGCTGCCTCCTCCGTTATCCCGAAAACGAACGGCTCCGAAACGCGGGGAAGCGCTTCGGAGCCGTCATCATGTCCTAATGCGAGAGCCTGGGACCGATCTTGCGGACGCGTTTATCCTGGGCCGCGACCTTGCCCTCCGTGCGCTGCTCCTGCTCACGCTTGGCAGCGAGCTTCTCTTTGAGGCGCCTGAACAGGGCATTTCTCTGCAGGGGAATCATCGTTCTGCTCCCCTACTCAAGCGCCATGTCGCCGTCGGCGATGATGCCGGCTTTGCGCATGATCTCGGAGACGGCCCAGGCGATGGCGGCGGGCAGCACGATGCAGACGAGCAGCATGCCCACCCACTGGAAGGGACCGGGCGCGATGCCGTCGGCGATCCAGCCCGTGTAGAGGCCGATCGGCCCCACGAGCCCGCTCGTCCCCATGCCGCTCGCGATGGCGGCGCCGTTCTGCTCGAGGTGGAAGATGCAGGTCGCAACAGGACCGGTGATGGCAGACGCCACGATGGCGGGCACCCACACGGCCGGCTTCTTCATGATGTTGCCCATCTGCAGCATCGAGGTGCCGATGCCCTGCGACACGAGCCCGCCGACGCCGTTCTCGCGGAAGCTCGCCACGGCGAAGCCCACCATCTGCGCGCAGCAGCCCGCAAGCGCGGCACCGCCGGCGAGGCCGGTGAGCGAGAGGGCGGCGCAGATGGCTGCCGAGGAGATCGGCAGCGTGAGCGCGATGCCGATGACGACCGAGACGATAATGCCCATGAAGAAGGGCTGCAGCTCGGTCGCCCACATGATGAGGTTGCCGAGCGAGGAGGCGAGCGCGCCGATCCACGGAGCGACGAGCATGGCGAGCGCGCAGCCCACGCCCACGGTGACGCCGGGGGTCACGAGGATATCGACCTTGGTCTCCTTCGAGACGGCCTTGCCGAGCTCGGCGGCCACGATGGCGACCACGAGCACGGCGAGCGGTCCGCCCGCACCGCCGGCGGCGTTGGCAGCCTGCCCCACCGCGGCGAGCGAGAACAGCACGAGCGGAGGTGCCTGGAGCGCGTATCCGATGGCGATGGCCATCGCGGGTCCCGCGACGGCCTTGGCGAATCCGCCGATCTCGGAGAGCGCGGCGATGCCCGTGAGGTCGCCGAGGGTGCCGAAGATGGTGCCGATGAGCAGCGATGCGAACAGGCCTTGCGCCATCGCGCCGAGCGCACCGATGCAGTAGCGCTGGAAGCTGATCTCGATGCCCTTGCGGGCAAGGAAGCCCTGCTGCTCTGCCGTTTCTGCCATGGATGCCTCCTAGGGGTCAGTGGAGCTTCTCCGCCCACGCGTCCTCGCGGAACCCGACGAGCACGAAGCCCTCGCCGATGAGGAGCGGCCGTTTGACGAGCATGCCGTTGCCGGCAAGCAGCTCGACGGCCTCCTCCTCATTCATACCCGCATCGAGCCTCGCCTTAACATCGAGTTCGCGGTAGAGCTTCCCGCTCGTGTTGAAGAAGCGCCTGAAGGGCAGGCCGCTCGCGGGAATCCATGAACGGAGCTCGTCTGCCGTGGGCGCCTCGTCGACGATATGGCGGTCGGTGTATGCGATTCCCGCAGAGTCCAGCCATTTCTTCGCCTTCCTGCAGGTCGAGCACGCAGGATACTCGATGAACATAAGAGAATTAGCCATTTGGGTTCCCTCCGTTTGCATCTTTCGACTTGAATTGTATCGCGTCGTGGTATCTTCTTATATGCAAGGGGAAACCGCATGAGAGGAGAGGTCCATGCATCCTGTTATCAACACCGACGATTGCATCGGCTGCGGCGCATGCGCTGATGCCTGCCCGATGGGTGTCATCGAGGTCGAGGACGTCGCCACCGTCGTCGACGCCGACTCCTGCGTCGGCTGCGAGGCCTGCCTGGGCGCCTGCCCGGTCGAGGCCATCACCGAGATCGCCGAGGACTAGTTCCGAAGCGAGATCGCCCGAGCGCTTATCCCCCGCCGCGTGCGGGGGATTTGTTTTCGCGCGTTTAAACGGGGTTTCGGACGCTCGGCGAAGAGGTGATCATCGGCACACCATGATGCGGTCTATCGTGCTACGGTGATGCCGTGTTGGAATCCCGACGAAAGGAGATGCTATGCATCCCGTTATCAACACCGACGATTGCATCGGCTGCGGCGTGTGCGTCGACGAGTGCCCGATGGAGATCCTCGAGCTCAATGACGACGGCGTGTGCGCCGTCGCCGACGCCGATTCCTGCATCGGCTGCGGAGCCTGCATGGAGAGCTGCCCCAACGGCGCCATCACCGACATCGCCGACGACTAGACCGAACCGGCAGCTCGGATAAGAGAGCACCTCTCGTAGCCAACGCAGCTTTGCAGGACTACGAGGATAATCGGTTCTCCGACACCATCGCACGTTAAGAAGCCCCCGCTTGAGGCGGGGGCTTCTCCTTCTCGAAAGGTTGCGCGAACGTCCTAGTCGCGCGTGAGCTTTCGGTGCAGGCGGTGCGGCCGCGATGCCTCGGGTCCGAGACGCGCGATGCGGTTCTCCTGATAGCCCTCGAAGTTGCCCTCGTACCAGTACCAGCGGCCGGGATGCTCGTCATCGCCCTCCCACGCCAGGATATGCGTGGCGATGCGGTCGAGGAACCAGCGGTCGTGGCTCGTCACGACGGCGCAGCCGCTGAAGCGCTCGAGGGCCTCCTCGAGGCTCTCGAGGGTCTCGACATCGAGGTCGTTGGTCGGCTCGTCGAGCAGCAGCAGGTTGCCGCCCTGCTGCAGGGTGAGCGCGAGGTTCAGCCTGTTGCGCTCGCCTCCCGAGAGCACGCCCGCCTTCTTCTGCTGGTCCTGCCCCTTGAAGCCGAAGCTCGCCACGTAGGCGCGGCTCGGCACCTCGGTCTTGCCCACGGTGATGTAGTCATTGCCCCCCGAGACGACCTCCCACACGCTCTTGTCGGAATCGATGCCGGCGCGGCCCTGGTCGACGTAGGAGATCCTGACCGACTCGCCGAGCTCGAGCGTGCCGGCATCGAGCGGCTCGGCGCCCACGATCATCTTGAAGAGCGTGGTCTTGCCTACGCCGTTCGGGCCGATGACGCCCACGATGCCGTTGCGCGGCAGCATGAACGAGAGGTCCTCGATGAGGACGCGGTCGCCGAAGCGCTTGGTGATGTTCTCGGCCACGAGGACCTTGGACCCCAGGCGCGGGCCCGCGGGGATCTGGATCTCGGTGAAGTCGAGCTTCTTGGATGCGGCTGCCTCGGCGGCCATCTCCTCGTAGCGGGCGAGACGCGCCTTGCCCTTGGCCTGGCGGGCCTTGGCGCCGCTGCGCACCCACGCGAGCTCGCGCTCGAGCTTCTTGGCACGCTTCGCGTCCTGCTCGCCCTGGAGCTTGAGGCGCGCGGCCTTCTTCTCGAGGTAGGTGGAGTAGTTGCCCTCATAGGGGTAGAGCTGGCCGCGGTCGACCTCGCAGATCCAGCCGGCGACGTTGTCGAGGAAGTAGCGGTCGTGCGTGACGGCCATGACGGCGCCCTCGTAGCGGTGCAGGAACTGCTCGAGCCACAGCACGCTCTCGGCGTCGAGGTGGTTGGTCGGCTCGTCGAGCAGCAGCAGGTCGGGTGCCTCGAGCAGGAGCCTGCAGAGCGCGACGCGCCTGCGCTCGCCACCGGAGAGCACGTTGACGGGCATGTCCGGGTCGGGGCACTGCAGCGCGTCCATGGCCTGCGAGAGCTGCGAGTCGAGGTCCCAGCCGTTGGCCGCGTCGATCTCGTCCTGCAGGCGGCCCATCTCGTCCATCAGGGAATCGAAGTCCGCATCGGGATCGGCCATCTCCTCGCCGATCTCGTTGAAACGCGCGACCTTGGCGAGGATGTCCGCGAACGCGAGCTCGATGTTCTCGCGCACGGTCTTGTCCTCCTCGAGCGGCGGCTCCTGCTGGAGCAGGCCCACGGTGTAGCCGGGCGAGAGCATGGCCTCGCCGTTGGAGACCTGCTCGAGACCGGCCATGACCTTGAGCAGGGTGGACTTGCCCATGCCGTTGGGGCCGACCACGCCGATCTTCGCACCGGGATAGACGCCCACGGTCACGTCGTCGAGGATGACCTTGTCGCCGACGGCCTTGCGCGCGCGATACATCTGGTAGACGAACTCTGCCATGGGGACTCCTTTCGCTGGGCGGTTCCCTTCGATTGTAGAGGATGCTGGCGTCGGGCCTCGTGGCACGAACCATGCCCGTTTTCAGCACAGAGGGCACGTATTCCGAGGTTTTTCAATACCATCCGTCCATCGGGCGCATAGTGGGTTTTCAAAACCGCAGGTCAGCGGGTCGAGCAATCACACTCGTATGGCGTCGATGGCGATTCGACACCCGAAAACCTCGGAATACGTGCCCTCCGTGCTGAAAACGGGCCGATTCTGCGCCACGTGCACCCGTTACCAGACGGAGCCCGTGTACACGTCGATCCCGTTGTCGCCCGAGACGCGGACGCGCGGCAGAGCGGTGGGATCGTCGCCCGGGTAGACGCGGTCGTACTCGGTGGTGAACGAGCAGTAGATGCCCACACGCTCGACCGCAGCCGCCGAGACGTCGCTCACGTCGCCGTACGGGTAGGCGAAGGCGCCGCGCGAGCCCAGGATGTCGACGGCATGCGAGAGGTCGTCGACGAGCTCGTCCTCCGACAGGTCGTAGATCGCACCGCCGTGGCCGATGGGGGTGTACCCCGCATGGTGCAGGTCGTAGCTGTGCGACTCGAAGCACACGTAGGGGCTCGCGTAGTCCCTGAGCACCTCCTCGATATCGCCGCGGCTGCATTCGATGAACGAGGTCGCGGGAACCCCGTACTGCTCGAGGAGCGGGATGCCCAGATTCAGGAAGCCGTACTCGCCGTCGTCGAAGGTGAGGATGACGCTCTTGTCGGGCAGCGAGTGCGTCCCGTCGACGTAGGCGCGCAGCTCCGCCCATGACGGGAAGTAGAAGCCCCGTTCGACGAGCCACGCGAGCTGCTCGGAGAGCTCACCGGTCGAGACGTAGTTGGCGTCGAGGTACTCGGGCGGGTCCGCGGGGTCGTAGACGTAGTGGTACATCATGACCGAGATGCCGTCCTCATCCCATCCCGCATCGACCTCATCGGTCACGCGGACCGTCCGCTCGGCACGGGCGGTCATGCCCGCATCGTTGACGACGGTGTAGGTCACCGTGTAGGTGCCCGGCTTGGACGTATCGACATCGCCGGAAACCTGCATGCGGTCGGAAAGGCTCCCCTCCTCGGCGTCGCGCGCGAGGCAGCCCGGCTCCACATACGCCTCGCCCGTGCGGACGATCGTCTCGTGACTTCCGCAGAGCGTCATGGTGATGCGGCCGTCGGGCGCAAGCTCGGCATCGGCTCCGGCTTCGGCATCGGCGTCGGTGATGACGACCGAGTCGGCTGTGGGCTGGCCCTCCCCACCGGATGAGCCCCTCGTGCAGATGCGCAGCATGCCGAGGACGATCAGCGCAAGGAGCATGGTGCACATCGTCGCCAGGACGATGATGCTGCGGTCGAGCCGTGGAGGCTCGCCCTTCCACGCTCCGGAAACGCTGGAATGGGGAATCGCGGTCGTGCGGGGACGACGTTCATCCGCCCTCCGCGTCGGCCTCCTTCGCTCAGCCATCGAGCTTCACCACGCTTCGATCGTAGGTCATGAGGCCGTTGGTCTCCTCCTCGACGTCCGAGACCTGCGTGTACACGTATCCGCTGAGCCCCTCGGCCTCGAGCGCGTCGACCGAGGCGAGCAGCGTCCGCAGCTCGTCGCGCCACACCTCGATCGAGGGGAAGGTCGCGTATCCGTAGGATTCGGGGCAGGCGGCATGCTCGGGGATGTGCCAGGTGAGGCCGCCGAACTCGCTGATCATGAACGCGCGCGGCTCGACCGCGTCGTCGCGCCAGACCTTCTGCGGCCTGAAGTAGTTGTGCACGCCCTTGATGTCGCCCGTGCCCTGGTCGTACCAGCCGCTCACCGAGAGGATCGGGCGCGTGGGATCGGTCGCGCGCGCCATGCGCGTGGCGTCGGCAGCGCAGAACTGCCCCCAGCTCTCGTTGAACAGCACCCACGCGGCGATGCAGGGATGGGACGAGAGGCGCTCGATGACGGCGCGGGCGGTCTCCGTCCACTCCGTGCGATATGCCCCGTCGGCGGAAGCGAGCTTCTCCCATGCGTCGGGCGTGCTGTCGTCGAGCGCCGTCCACGACCCGGGGAAGAGCGTGGGCTTCTGCTGCGTCTGCCAGGCGGAGAGCTCGCCGCCGCCGCTGATCATGTCCTGCCAGACGAGCATGCCGAGGCGGTCGCAGTGGTAGTAGAAGCGGGCGCGCTCGAGCTTGATGTGCATGCGCATCATGTTGAAGCCGAGGCGCTTGCAGGTCTCGATATCGAAGACGAGGGCATCGTCGGAGGGGGCCGTCATGAGGCCGTCGGGCCAATAGCCCTGGTTGAGGATCCCCTTCGCGAAGAAGGGCTCGTGGTTGAGGCAGAACCTGAGGCGCCCCGAGGCGTCGGGCTCGACCGACACCGTGCGGAAGGCGCAGTAGCTCCGCACGCGGTCGTCTCCGTAGCTCACGATCAGCTGGTAGAGGTGGGGATCGTCGGGCGACCACCGGTGCACGGAGCCGAGCTCGACCACCACACCGTCGGGGCTTCCCGACCCCGCGCCCACTGCGGCCCCGTTTTTGTTCACCACCACGGCGAGCGGCCTGTTCCTCCCGTTCACCTCGGCGCGCACGGTGACGCGCGCCGCATCGGCGTCGGGTTCGACGGACAGCGAGAGGATGCGGATCTTGGGCACGATCTCGAGCCACACGCTCTGCCAGATGCCCGACTGCGCGGTGTACCACATGGTCCCGCGGTCGATGCGCTGCTTGCCGCGCAGCTGCCCGCCCTTCTCGCTGGGGTCGTAGACCTGCACGCGCAGGGTGTTGAAGCCCGGATGGAGCTGGTCGGTGATGTCGCACGAGAACGGCAGGTAGCCGCCGATGTGCTCGGTGACGCGCACGCCGTTCACCCACACCGAGCATGACCAGTCCACGGCCTCGAAATGGAGGATGGCGCGGTTGCCCTCGCCGATGGAGGGCTGGAAGAAGGTCCGCTCCTCGACGAGCAGCGCGTCCTCGGGCGGCCGCTTGCCCACACCCGAGAGCTGCGCCTCGGGCGAGAAGGGCACGATGATCGTGCCATCGTGCTCGATGGCGCCGAGGTCGTCGCGCCACGCGGTCGACGGATCGTCGACCCGCACGAAAGCGTAATCCCAGACGCCGTTGAGCGAGGTCCACTTCAAGCGGGCCATCATCGGATCGGGATGCTCGGGAAGGACGAACTCGGGGTCGAGTTGCTCGCCCCACCTCGTCGTGAGCTGCGTGAGCTCGCCGGTGTAGGGCTTGTGGAGCCCGCTCTTTATCACACGTCTGAAGAACAGCATGGCTACCTAGATCCTCTTGACGAAGCAGATGATGCGGTTGGCCTCGTCGAAGTCGCAGGCCAGGTGGAGCGCCTCGCTCTCGACGTTGCCGATCTCGCAGTCGGAGGCGACCTCGCGGCAGCCCATCCTGCGCGCCCACTTCTCGAAGGCGCCGATCATCTCGCTCGCGAAGTGGCGGCGGCGGTCGCCCTCGTGGACGTAGATGCCCTCGAGGTACCCGACGGGCGATCCCGTGGTGCCCTCGACGTAATCGTGGCGCAGTCGGCAGAGCGCGAACCCCACGAGGCGGTCGCCGTCGGTCGCGACGAGGATGGTCGCCTCGTCCTCGTCGAGCACGGAGATGAGCTCGCGCTCGAGGGCTTCAGGCTCGTCGGACGGCCAGAGCAGCGAGGCCATCTCGACGACGGCGGGAAGGTCGTCGTGCGTCATGAGGTGCACCACGGACATCACCTCCAAAAGACTTCCATGCAACTGTCGTATAGTGTATCGCTGGTTGGGACGGAGCAGAAAGGACGCGGATGGAGCGTACACGGCAGACGGTAGGCGGCCGCGCGGTCCTCGTGCTCGCGCTGCTGCTCGCGCTCGCCGCGTGCTCGGGACGCGGCGGCGGCTCCGGCAGCTCCCCCGTCACCGTATCCGACAGCATCGCCCAGAGCCCCTACGACTGGGACCGCCTCGTCTGGGACGGCTACGGCCGCGTGGCCTACGTCGTCGACGGGACCGTCCGCTCGCGCACGGGCATCGACGTCTCCGAGCATCAGGGCGACATCGACTGGCAGGCGGTCGCCGACGACGGCATCTCGTTCTGCTACGTGCGCGCCGCATGGCGCGGGTCGACCGAGGGCGGCCTCTTCGCCGACGAGCTCTTCGAGCAGAACTACACCGGCGCACGGGAGGCGGGGCTCGACACGGGCCTCTACGTCTACTCCCAGGCGGTGAACGCCGAGGAGGCCCGCGAGGAGGCCCAGATCGTGCTCGACCTGCTCGATGGGCGGCCGCTCGAGCTTGCCATCGCCTTCGACCACGAGGTCACGGGCGACTGGTCCGGGCGTGCCGACAACATCACCCAGGATGAGCTCACGGCAGCCGCGCGGACGTTCTGCGATACGGTCGAGGCTGCGGGCTACCATGCCGTCATCTACGGGAACTCCTATGAGCTCACGCGGCTCGACATCCATTCGTTCGGGCGGGAGGGCTGCTGGTTCGCCGAGTACGACGAGGCGCCGTCGGTCCCGCTCGAGCTCGTCATGTGGCAATATACAGGCCAAGGCTCGGTGGCGGGTATCGGCACCCCCGTGGACATGAACCTCGAGCTGGCGAACGTCCTCGAGTAGGAGGCAGGTCATGAAGCGCATCCTCATCATCGCGACCGGCGGCACCATCGCCTCCACGGCCGATGGGCGGGGCCTGTCGCCCGCGCTCACCGGGCGCGAGCTCGCCGAGCAGGTGCCGCTCATCGACGGCCTCTGCGAGCTCGACTTCGTCCAGCCCATGAACATCGACTCCACCAACATGATGCCCGCCGACTGGCTGGAGATGGCCCGCATCATCCGCGAGGGCTATGCCTCCTACGACGGCTTCGTCATCCTGCACGGCACCGATACCATGGCCTACACGGCTGCCACGCTCTCCTACCTCGTGCAGGGAAGCGCCAAGCCCATCGTGCTCACGGGCTCGCAGCAGCCCATGGCGAACCCCTTCACCGATGCGAAGCTGAACCTGTACCAGAGCCTGGTCTACGCCCTCGACGACGCGAGCAGCGACGTGTCGGTGGTCTTCGGCGGCAAGGCGATCTGCGGGACGCACGCCCACAAGCAGCGCACCATGAGCGCGAACGCCTTCACGAGCATCAACTTCCCCGACCTCGCCATGCTGCGCGGCGACCGCATCATCCGCGGCGTGGGGCTGCCCATGGCGCGCACGTCCGAACCAGCCTTCTTCGATGCGCTCGATGAGCGCGTCTGCGTGCTCAAGCTCACGCCGGGTCTCTCGCCCGCGATCTTCGAGACGCTGAAGCCCGCCTACGACGCCGTCATCCTCGAGACGTTCGGCATCGGCGGCATCCCCGAGCGCGAAGGCGCGTCCTATGAGCGCGCGATCTTCGACTGGATCGATTCGGGGCGCACCGTGGTCATCACGACCCAGGTGCCCGAGGAGGGCCTCGACCTGGGCATCTACGAGGTCGGCCGCGCCTACGCGGAGCATCCGGGCATCCTGCGCGGCGGCGACATGACCACCGAGGCGCTCGTCGCCAAGACCATGTGGGCGCTCGCCCAGACCCGCGATCCCGACGAGCTGGCACGCCTCTTCATGGCGCCGGTCAACCACGACCGCACGAACTAGGGCATCCTCCGAAGGCCACTGCAACTTTTTCAGAATTCCGTGTATAGACCCCATCGGGTCGGGTATAACGCTGTAAGCACGCGGCGATGGACGCCGCTGCGTATCCTCGGGAAGGGAACGATCTTCTAACCCCGGCTCCAACGACAACTGAACTGGTGGATTCGACGGCATGGTCATCAACCATGCCGCGAGCCGCCGCCGACCGTCGAGAGGAGCCCTATGTCAACCCTCCCCGCATATGCCTCTTCCCGCACCCCCGTCCTCGACGAGCAGCTCGCCGGCATCGCCCGCAGCGAGCTCGCCCTCTCCGCCGACGAGGCCCATCGCCTCGCCGGCTTCATGCTCGATGACCGCGCCCCGCTGCGCACCCCCGTCCTCGACGAGCGCCTCATCCTCGCCCGCCACGAGTTCGGCGATCCCGCCTACGTCGAAGCGGTCATCCGATCCTTCGCGGCGCTTCCGCTGAACGTCTGCTACTCGGACGAGCAGCTCGAGCGCATCGCGGGCGGGGACTCCGAAAGCATCCCCGACAGCGCGGAGACCATCGCGAGCGCAGCGACGAGGCTCAAGGGAAACGTCATGAAGGTCTGGCATGCAGCCTTTGAGGAATCGCGGGGCAGCGCGCGCGTCAAGGCCTTGGACGATCTCGATGAGCGTCTCCACGCATTCGTGGTCCCCTTCGAGCGCATCGGGAAGCGCTTCTTCGAGAGCATCCCTTCGATCAGAGATCTCCAATCACTCGAGGCTTGCGGGGAAAACGACGTGGTTCCTGCCCACGACTACGACTCGATCGCCCGCAAGGTGGGGCTGCCCCCTACGGCGACGACGCGCATGCTTCTGAGGTTCTGTTTCATACCTACCGACCGCTATGTCCAGGTTGCGCGGAACATAGGGTCGACGCGCACAGCATGCACACCGGATAAGGAGAACAGCTGGCTATTCGCCACCTGCCTCAACTACGCGTTCTACAGGAAGCGGGATGCGAGCCGCGCACGACGCATACGGCGGTTCACCTACAACGTCCTCACGCCCCTCGCGCTGGCGGGACGCCCCGAACCGTCCACGATCCGCACCCCCACCCTGTTCGACCTTCTCCCGGAAGGAGCCTCCCGATGGTCCGCAGCACTGGCAACGCCGACGACCGCACGCCCTATCGGAGCACCACCATCCTCGCCGAGGGCATCTCGCTTCCCACCGACCAGTGGGAGACGGGGCTCAACGCGAACACGTTCGTCATCGGCACCCCCGGATCGGGCAAGACCCGCGGCCACCTCATGCCGAACGTCCTCGAGATGGGCTCCTCCTTCCTCGTCGTCGACGTGAAGGGCGACCTGTACAGCACCCTCGGGCCCATCCTCGAGCGCAACGGCTACCGCGTCGAGAGCATCTACTTCTCCGAGCCGGCGCGCTCCACCGTGGGCTACAACCCCCTGAGCCTCGTCCGCATGGCCGGCAACCGGCCGCATCAGATCGACGTCATCTCCATCGCGAACGCGATCTGCCCCGTGCAGTTCTCGCAGGACCCCTACTGGGACCAGTCGGCCGCCAACATGCTCGCCGCCTGCATCGCCTTCGCCCTCGAGCAGCTCCCCGCGTCGGAGCGCAACCTCGCCGCCGCCCTCACCCTCGCCGAGCGGGTGCAGGCCGAGGAGGTGAAGACGCTCTTCGCCCAGCTCGAGGCCATCGCACCGGACTCGATGGCGCTCGCGATGCACCGCCGCGTCATGATGAACTCCTCCGCGGAGAAGATGCTCGCCTCGACCATCGGTGTCATGGTCGGGCACATCATGCCGTTCCTCCAGGACGACGTCCTCGACCTCTTCGCGCGGCCCGACCAGGTCGACGTGCGCTCCCTCACCCGCGGGAAGACGGCGCTGTTCGTGGTCGTCGACGATCTCGACCGCACGCTCTCCCCGATCGCGGGGCTGTTCGTCACGCAGACGATCAGGGCCCTGTTCGACTATGCGCTCGAGTCCCCGGGACGGCGCCTCCCCCGGCCCGTGCGCATCATGCTCGACGACTTCTGCAACCTGGGCATCGAGGAAATCGACACGGTGCTCTCGGTCTCGCGGTCCCGCGAGGTGTGGATCACCGTGATCTGCCAGAGCCTCACGCAGCTCAAGGGCCTCTACGGCGACAACGGCGCGTACTCGGTCATCGGCAACTGCGACGCCCAGCTGCTGCTTGCGGCGCAGGACTACGAGACGGCCTCGTACTTCTCGGTCTACGCCGACAAGGCGCCGACGACGCTGCTGCGCACGCCGATCGACCGCTGCTGGGTCTTCGTGCGCGGCCAGGGCGGGCGCGAGGCCGCCAAGTACGACCTTGCCAGCCACCCCCGCTACCGCGAGATGCTCGATGCCTGCACGCAGGCGTCGCGTCTCTGAACGTCAGCCATGTCCTTCTGGAAGGAGCCATCATGCTCGAGTCCCCCATCGACCTCCCCTCCATCTACCGCGAGACGGCCTGTGGCGAGACGCGCCGCAGCATCGTGGACGACATGTTCGCCGACCGCGAGCTCGTGTGCGTGGGCAACATCGACCGCGAGCTCGTGAACGCCCTCATCCTCCAGATCCGCTGCCTCGAGAAGCAGGACCCGCACGCCGGGATCGCCATCTTCATCAACAGCCCCGGCGGAGAGGTGTCGAGCGGGCTGGCGCTCTACGACGTCATGCAGGCCGTAAGCTGCCCGATCCGCACCGTGTGCCTGGGAACGGCCGCGAGCATGGCCGCGCTCCTGTTCCTCTCCGGCGACGAGCGCGAGATGCTCCCCCACTCCACGGTCATGATCCATGACCCCCTCATCCCGAGCGGCGTGGGGGGATCGGCGCTGGAGCTGCGCAGCGTCGCCGACAGGATCATGCGCACGCGCGAGGTGACCGCACAGGTCATCGCCAAGCACACCGGCCACTCCCTGGACGAGGTGCTCGAGGCGACCGCGCGCGACGCCTGGTTCGATGCGGAGGAGGCCGTCGCATGGGGTCTCGCCGACCGGGTCATCACCGAGCTGTAGGGGTTCGGTAGACGGCATATGCAGGCACCTATCGGAGGCGTTTTGCGCGATAATGAAAAGATGACCATCCCCGTTCCGAGGAGCCGCCATGCCTTCCGCCATCCGCAAGATCAACGTCATCGGACACCAGCATCCCGATACCGACAGCATCTGCGCAGCCATCTCATACGCCTACCTCAAGAACCAGAAGGGCGATGGCATCACCTACCAGGCGCGCAGGGCGGGAAACCTCAACCGCGAGACGGCGTTCGTGCTCAAGCATTTCGGCTTCGAGGAGCCGCGCCTCATCACCTCGGTGACGCCGCAGCTCAAGGACGCCGACATCCAGTACACCGTGGGCATCGGCAAGGAGACGAGCCTCTACGCCGCCTGGACGCTCATGCGCGAGCTCAAGATGGACACGCTCTACATCACCGACGAGCAGAGCAACCTGCTCGGGCTCATCGCCATCAAGGACATCGCCTCCGCCAACATGGACATCTTCGACACGGCCATCCTCGGCGATTCGCGCACCAGCTACATCAACGTCCTCGACACGCTGTCCGCCACCATGGTCTGCGGCGATCCCGAGGGCATCATCGACGGGGGCAAGATCCTCGTGGGCACCACGCCCGAGGCACTCGGGACCAAGCTCGAGGAGGGAGACATCATCCTCGTCACCAACCTCGAGGCCACCCAGCGCTACGCCATCGAGCACGGGGCGAAGTGCCTCATCATCTGCTGCGACGTGCGTCCCTCCGACGAGATCGTCGCGCTCGCGCAGGAGAAGGGCTGCTCCATCATCGCCACCCCGTACGACACCTATGCGGCCGCGCAGCTCGTGTGCATGTCGGCACCCGTGCGCGCACACATGCTTCCCGCCGATAAGATCATCGCGTTCTCGCGCAACACCTCCGTCGAGGACGCGCAGAAGACCATGGCCAAGACGCGCCACCGCTTCTACCCGGTGCTCGACGATGCGGGCCACTACATGGGATCGGTCACCTCGATCAACCTGCTCGAGCCCAGCAAGAAGCATGTCATCCTCGTCGACCACAACGAGCGCACCCAGGCCGTCGAGGGCATCGAGGAGGCCGAGATCCTCGAGATCGTCGACCACCACCGCATCGGCTCCGTCGAGACCTCCGGCCCCGTCATGTTCCGCAACATGCCCGTGGGCTGCACGTGCACCATCCTCTTCGACCTGTTCGACGAGCAGAACGTCGAGATCCCCGCCAACATCGCGGGCCTCATGCTCTCCGCCATCCTCTCCGACACGCTGGCGTTCCGCTCCCCCACCTGCACGCAGAAGGACGTGCGCGCCGGCATCGCGCTCGCGGTGATGGCGGGCATCGACATCGACTCCTACGCCGACGAGATGTTCGAGGCGGGCGCCGACCTCACCGGCCGCTCCGCCGAGGACGTCTTCAACCAGGATTTCAAGGTGTTCAGCCGCGGCCCCGTGCGCTTCGGCGTGGGCCAGGGCTCCTACCTCACCGAGAAGAGCCGCCTGGCCGCGGAGGACCTCCTCGGCCCGTACCTCGAGACGGCTGCGGAGAAGGAGAAGCTGCCGCTGCTCTTCTACCTGTTCACCGACATCAAGACCAAGACGTCCGACGTGCTCATCTTCGGCACCGACGGCGAGGAGATCGTCGAACGTGCCTTCGGCGTCGCGGCGGAGGCCGGCAAGGCGGTCCTGCCCGGCGTCGTGAGCCGCAAGAAGCAGGTCGTTCCGCCGCTCATGGCCACTATCCAGGGACTCATCAAAGAGCGCGAGGAGTAGTGCGTTGGAGCTCTTCTCCGCCCAGTTCCTGATCTTCCTCGCGGCAGCATGGTGCATCTACATGGTGCTCGGGCGCGTGAAGCCCGGCATCCAGTGGACGGCGCTGCTCGCCGCAAGCCTCGCCTTCTACGCCATCGCCGGAGGCTGGCAGAGCCTCGTCTACGTGATCGGCGCGGCGACGGTCTCCTGGGCCGCCGCGGTCTGGCTCGAGAAGCTCGAGGGCCAGTCCAAGGCGGCGCGCAAGGCCGTCTCCGACCGCGCGGAGAAGAAGGCGATCAAGGCGCGCTTCACCGTGCGCAAGCGCCTCGTGCTCATCGGCGCGCTCGCCATCTGCCTGGGCGTGCTCGGCTACCTCAAGTACTGGGAGACCATCCTCGGCTACCTCATGCCGGATGCCGGCCACCTGGGCCTCGTGCTGCCGCTGGGCATCTCGTTCTTCACCTTCCAGGTCACGGGCTACGTGATCGACGTCTACAACGGCAAGGAGCCGGCTGAGCGCAACCTCGCCAAGCACCTGCTCTTCACCGCGTACTTCCCCCAGCTCATCCAGGGCCCGATCAACAAGCACCGCGCGCTCGCACCGCAGCTCACAGCGCCCCATGCGCCCGATGTGCACGGCATGCGCCGCGGCCTCGTGCGCATCGCCCTCGGCCTCTTCAAGAAGTTCGCCGTCGCCGTCATGCTCCAGAAGACCGTCGGCGACATCTTCGGCCACGTCGACGACTCCATCCCCGGCGCGCTCGTCGTGGTGGGCCTGCTCGCCTACAATGCGCAGCTCTACGGCGACTTCTCGGGCGGCATCGACATGGTCGAGGGCGTCTCGGAGCTCTTCGGCATCGAGATGGGCCCCAACTTCAGGCAGCCGTACTTCTCGGTCTCGCTCGCCGATTTCTGGACGCGCTGGCACATCTCGCTCGGCGCATGGATGCGCGACTACGTGTTCTACCCGCTCGCGCTCACCAAGCCCTTCCAGGAGCTCGGCAAGAAGGCGGGCGCGCGCTTCGGCAAGCACATCGGCCGCACGGCAGGCGCCTGCATCGCCAACGTCATCGTGTTCCTGCTCGTGGGCCTCTGGCACGGGGCGCAGGCCCACTACCTCGTGTGGGGCCTCTACAACGGCGTCATCGTGGCACTGGCCGACCTCTTCAAGCCGCTCTTCGACCGCATGGCCGAGCAGTTCCACGTGAACCGCGAGGGAACGCCCTGGCACATCGTCGCCATCATCCGGACCTTCATCGTCGTGACCATCGGCCGCTATTTCGACTGCATGCCCCGGGTGGGCGATGCGCTCATCTGCCTGCGCAACACCGTCACCAACTTCATGCCCGTGCCCTGGGACGAGATGCTCCTCGCCTCGGGTTTCACCAAGGGCCTCATCCCCGGCCGCGCGCTCCTGTGCATCGCGGTCATCCTCGTGATCGACTACCTCTACGAGAAGGGCATCGACGTGCGCGAGCGCTTCCTCGCGCTTCCCGTGCTCGTGCGCTTCGCCGTCTACCTGGTGCTCGGCTTCTTCGTGGTGAGCTCATTGAACCATGTCTCCGAGGTGGGAGGAGGGTTCATGTATGCAAACTTCTAAGCTGCGCTCCGCCCTCATCGCCCTCGCGCTCGTCGTGGTCGCCGGCCTCGCCAACCTCGGCCTCACGCTCGCGCTCGAACCCTACGGCACCATCACCGAGCTCATCTGGAGCCAGTACCGCGCGCTCGAACCGGGCGAGATCGACACGCTCTGCCTCGGCTCCTCCTATGCGCACCGCTCCTTCGACCCCGCGGCGATTGATTCGACGCTCGGATCGGAGAGCTTCAACTTCGCGACGCCCGCGCAGTCGCTCAGCTGCAGCTACGACGCCATCGAGCACGCCATCGACGACCACGGCGTCACCCGCGTCATCCTCGGCCTGGGCATCGAGACGCTCCCCGAGAAGCCCTGGATCAACACCTACATCACCTTCAAGCAGGCCGAGCTCGCAGGATGCGACCTCGCCGACCAGATCGCCGGAACCCTCGCGATACCCTTGAACCCCAGCTTCTTCGGAGGGGCGGCATCGCTCGGGAGCTTCTTCCCCTGGGCCTACAACCATGTGTCGCTCTCCCCCTCCGCGGTGCTCGCCAACATCCAGGCGCGCCGCACGCTCACGCTGGAGGAGGCCGCCGCAGCCAACGATCCGGGCATGATCGCGTTCGGACGCGGCTACTGCAACTACGACACCCACCTGCCCTACAACTGGACCGATCCCTCGCAGGTCTCTGCCAACCGCTGGGACGTGTCGGAGCCCGACGAGGAGAACCTCGCCGCGCTCCAGGCGATCCTCTCGCTCTGCGCGGAGCGGGGCGTCGAGCTCTACGTGGTCGTGACGCCGCGCCCGAGCTTCGAGGTGCTCGGATACGGTGAGGTCTATCCCGCCAACATGTCCGCCCTGCAGGAGATGGTGGAGGAAGGTGGCGGCACCTACCTCGACTTCAACCTCATCCACGCCGACGTGTACGCGCCGCTCGACGACGATTTCGGCGATCCGGAGCACTTCAACCCCGTGGGTGCGGAGCGCTTCTCCAAGGCGCTCGGTACGGTCATCGCCCGCGCCGAGGCAGGAGAGGACATCGCGGCCGACTTTTACAGCTACGATGCGTGGGACGAATACCTCGGCAGCGTCACGACCATCTCGATCGTGAACTTCGAGAGCTCGGCCTCCGACGGCATGGTCCATGTGGAGGCTACGGCGTACACGGGAGATCCCGCGCAGGTCCGCTACCGCTTCAGCGTGATCGCAGAAGACGGGTCCGCGCAGCTGGTGCAGGACTGGAGCGAGCAGGACGTCCTCGACCTTCCCTGTGCAGGCCACGGCACGATCACCGTGCGCGTGGACGCCCGCATGGCCGATTCTTCATCCGAAACCGACCGCAGCTATCAACACACCGTCCTCTATTAGGAGGCTTAGGAGACACCATGAGAAACGTGCTCGAATGGCTTGAGACCGCCGCGCAGGCATGCCCCGGCAAGCTCGCCGTGGCAGACGAATCGTCCCGCCTCACGTTCGCGGAGCTCGAGGCGAAAGCCCGCGCGATCGGTTCCGCCCTCTCCGGGCGCGTGCATGCGGGCGAGGCCGTCGCGCTCTACGCAGAGAAATCCGCCGACGTCCTCGCGGCGATGCTCGGCACAGCCTATGCAGGCGGGTTCTACTCGCTCATCGACACGCGCCAGCCCAAGGTGCGCGTCGAGGCCATCCTCGCCGCCCTCTCCCCCGCCGCCGTCATCACCGACGCCGCGCACGCCGAGACGGCCGCCGAGATGCTCGCGGGCACCGGCTACGAGGCGCTCATGCTCGAGGACCTCGCCGCCTGCCCCGTCGATGATGGAGCGCTTGCCGCGTCGCGTGCTGCCGCCATCGACACCGACCCCCTCTACTGCAACTTCACGAGCGGGTCGACCGGCACCCCCAAGGGCGTGCTCGTGAGCCACCGCTCCGTCATCGACTTCATCCCCGTGTTCTGCTCCACGCTCGGCATCGGCGCGGATGACGTGATCGCCAACCAGGCGCCCTTCGACTTCGACGTCTCGGTGAAGGACATCTACTCGATGCTCTGCGCCCGCGCGAGCATGCACATCATCCCGCGCGAGTACTTCTCCACGCCCACGAAGCTCATGGACTACCTCTGCGACCGCGGGGCCACGACCCTCATCTGGGCCGTCTCCGCCATGTGCTTCGTCTCGATCATGAACGGCTTCGGCTACCGGCTCCCCGAGAAGGTCTCGAAGGTCATGTTCTCGGGCGAGGTCATGCCGCCCAAGCAGCTGCGCATCTGGCAGAAATGGCTGCCGGACGCCACCTACGTGAACCTCTACGGCCCCACCGAGATCACCTGCAACTGCACGTACTACGTGATCGACCGCGAATACGCCAACGACGAGGTCATCCCCATGGGCAAGCCCTTCGCCAACGAGCGGGTCTTCCTGCTCGACGAGGACGATGCGCTCGTGACCGAACCCGGGGAGCAGGGCGAGATCTGCGTCTCCGGCACCGCGCTCGGCCTGGGATACCTGGGCGATGCGGAGCGCACGGCGACCTCCTTCTGCCAGAACCCGCTCAACGGGCGCTGGCTGGAGCCCATCTACCGCACCGGCGACCTCGGCCGCTTCGACGAGGACGGCAACCTCGTGTACGTGTCGCGAAAGGACCACCAGATCAAGCACATGGGCCACCGCATCGAGCTCGGCGACATCGAGGCCGCCGCCATGGGCGTCGACGGGGTCGAGCGGACATGCTGCCTCTACGACAGCCGCCGCAAGAAGCTGCGCCTCTTCTACGTGGGCTCGATCGAGAAGGACGCGCTCGCCGAGAGCCTGCATGCGCTGCTCCCCTCCTTCATGGTGCCCAACGCCATCAGGCAGATCGACGCCATGCCGCTCACGAAGAACGGTAAGATAGATAGGAACGCACTGGCGGACCTGAAATAGAGGAGACGAGCATGGACATGACCCTCGAGGAGTTCATCGAGCTGCTGCAGGACATCAAGGAGGACGTCGATTTCGAGAACTGCACCACCCTCATCGATGACCATGTGCTCGACAGCTTCGACATCCTCTCGACCATCTCCGCCCTCAACGAGGAGTTCGACATCTCCATCCCCGCAGCGGAGATCGTGCCCGAGAACTTCAACTCCGCGGCAGCGCTGTACGCCATGGTCGAGCGCCTGCTCGACGAGGAGTAGCTTCCGAGCGGCATGCACGGCCTTCACGCACGCCTCCCCAGGAACTTCGTGCTCGAGGAGCGCCTCGAGCGCTATGCCGACGCCATCGAGCTCGAACCCGCGCGCCTCGCCGGGCGCTGGGCAGACGCCTGCGCGCCCATCGGCAGCACGCCCTTCCGCGAGGTGCGCCTCGACGTGGGCTGCGGCAAGGGCGCCTTCCTCACCGCATCCGCCGCCGCCGAACCCGACGTGCTGTTCATCGGGTTGGATGGCGAGCCGGTCTGCATCGTCTACTCCGCCCAGCACATCATCGAGGGGAACCTCGGCAACGCCCTCGTCATCCCCGGCCTCGGCGACGACCTCGTGCGCTTCTTCGCTCCCGGCGAGCTGGCGGGCATCACCATCAACTTCCCCACGCCGTATCCGCGCAAGAAGGAGGCATCCAAGCGCCTTGTGGCGCTCGAGCGGCTCCTCGAGTACCGCGGCCTGCTCGCAGATGGGGCGCAGATCACCTTCAAGACCGACCACGAGCCGCTCTTCGCATTCGCGCTCACGCAGTTCGAGCTCGCGGGGTATATCCTCGACTACGTCGGCGACGACTATCGCGCCGACTTCCCCGACACGCCGAAGAGCGAGTACGAGGAGCGCCTCGTCGCGCAGGGTGCGCAGGTTCACGCCCTGATCGCCCATGCGGGTCCGCTCGTGGGGACGCCCGTGCAGACCGCATCGCTCTCGCTCGTCGACTACCTGCCCGACGACCTGCACGGCCTCTCCTATGTCCCCCATGGCATGCAGGGCACCGTCGTGAACCTGCGCAACCGCCGCGACCATGAGGCCATGCGCCTGTCCTGAAGGGCACGGGTCCAATCAAAGGGAATCGGCTGACAGAGCGTCCTTCGTCGGCCGTTAGCCGATGGGCGCGGGGAAGCATGACGGGGCACGGTACAATTCAAATAAGTATGTCTGAAAGGAGGCCGAAATGGCTCAGCTCACCTGCGAACTCTGCGGATCGACCGAATTCGTCAAGGACGGCGGCTACTTCGTGTGCCAGGGCTGCGGCACCAAGTACACCGTCGAGGAGGCCCGCGCGATGCTCACCGGCGCTGCCGCCCCCGCTCCTGCACCGACGTACGTCCAGCCGACCCCCGTCCAGCCCATCATCATCACCATGCCGGGTACCGCCCAGCCTGCCGAGCCCCAGCCTGCCGCCCCGAAGCCCCTCATCGAGGAGTTCGAGCCCAGCCCCAGCGGCTCCTTCGACCCCGCCAAGGTCAGCATCGCGATGGGCAGCCGCGCCATCAACAACTACATCTGCCAGGGCTTCCAGCAGCTCATCGCCGAGTACGAGAAGCTCCCGCACCCCACCGAGAACGCGCTGCGCCCGGTCACCGAGAAGGCCAAGGCCTGCCTCGCCGCGCTCAACAACGCCGCCATGATCGACCCCGACGACCACGTCGCCGACATCCTCATCTTCGAGAACTGCGAGGAGATCGTCGACGCCATGAGGCATGCCAAGGTGCATGAGAAGCGTGAGGACGGCTCGTACCGCACCTCCACCCCGCTCTTCACGAACTCGAGGGAGCTGAGCGTTCCCGGCGAGAAGGATTCCTGGAGCACCAAGGCCAGGTACCACCGCCAGTTCCTCATCGAGGAGTACAAGGCGGCGCATCCCCTCGACAACGAGCAGATCGCCGAGCTCCAGGAGGAGAAGGCGCAGCTCGAGGCCGAGCTCGCCGTCCTCAAGGAGGAGAAGAAGAGCAAGGGCTTCTTCAACTTCTCCGAGAAGGGCGAGGTCAAGGAGCGCATGAGGCCCTACGAGGCGAAGCTCTCCGAGGTCAACTCAAGGATCTACGCCATCGAGCACGGTGCGGACACCTACATCGAGGACTGCCTCAAGAGCCTGTCCGCCTCCTTCACGAGGCTGCACTTCTAAGGACCGAACGACAGCATCCCACGCGGAAAACGACGCCCCTCCTCGGAGGGGCGTTTCCTTACATCTGCTCGAGGATGTAGCGCTTCACGTCCTCCAGCGAGCTCTCCTTCCAAGCCCCCGCATCGGCCTCTGCGGCGAGCGGGTAGATGATCTGGAAGTCGAGGCCCTCTCCGGGGACGCGCCCGCTGCGGCGCTCCGCGAGGAAGTGGTCGCGCCACTGCTCCTCCGTCGCATCCGCGAACTGCTCGGGATACAGGAACAGCTGCTGGCGCTTGGTCGCCGCAAGGAACATCTTGGCTGCAAGCGGCTCGAGCTTGAGGTAGTCCTTCTCGGGGACGTCCGTGAAGATCGTCGGGAGCGGGGCGGCCATGATGCGCTCCTGCTCGCGGTCGATGCGGATGCCCATCGCCTCGAAGCCCAGCTCATCCTCGGTGAAGCGGAGCTTGAGCACGACGCCCTCGTCGGTATGGAACTGCGCGCGCTGGTAATCGGTGTCGAAGATGAAGTTGCCCAGCGAGTAGAAGATGATCTTGTCGCCCACGCGCTCGTAGTTCATCGGGACGTGCGGATGGTGGCTGACCACCGCGTCGGCACCCATATCGAGGTAGGCGAGGTAGCGGTCGCGGGTGTAGGGGGACGGGAGCGCGGTGAACTCCTCGCCGCCGTGCGCGACGACCACGCACCACCTGCATGACGCCTTGATGGCCTCGATCTCCTCGCGGATGATATCCATCTCGTTCCAGAGCAGGCAGCCGCCATGGTCCTCCGCAGCCGGCTTGCACCCGCGCCGATAGCCCACACCCAGAAGGCCGATGCCGCCCGCCTCGTCCAGGATGACGGGGGTGCGGGCAGCGGCAAGGTCGCGGCCGACGCCGAGCGTCAGGACACCTTCCCGCTCGGCGCACTCCAATGTCTGGATCAGGCCGAACTCGCCGGCATCCATGATGTGGTTGTTGACGAGGTTCCAGATGTCGGCATGCATCTTCCTGAGCACGCAAACGGCGGCGGGGTCGATCGTGTGCATCAGCCGTTCCTCGGCCGCATGCATGCGCGGAGCGTTCGGGTCGACCAGCGGGCCCTCGACGTTGGCGACCACATGGTCGGACGCGTGCAGGAATGCAAGCACCTCGGGGGCGATGAGCTGCTCATCCTCCCATTTGCGGGCCATGTAGCGGTCGAATCCGATGTCGCCGGTAAAGGTGAGTGTCGATGCGGCCTTCACGAAATCCCCTCAGCTCTGCCCGTCGAGGACGAGCGCGCGGAACACATCGCCGCGCTCCTCGAAGTTCTTGAAGTAGCCGTACGATGCCGCTGCGGGCGAGAGCAGGCAGGCGCCGCCTGCAGGCGTTGCCTCCTTCGCGAGCGCCACGGCGGCGGCGAGATCGTCGACGTAGCTGCAGCAGGACAGGTCCGCCACCTCGTCGAAGATCCTCTTCCCCGTCGCGTACATGAAGATGTAGCGATAGCCCTGGTTGGCCCTCACGAACTCGACCAGCTTGTCGTAATCGATGCCGCGGTCCATCCCGCCGACGAGGACGGTATGGGCGTTGGGAATGCTTCGCATCGCGGCGATCGTCGCCTCGGGGATGGTGGATATCGAATCATCGTAGTAGTCGACCCCATCGACGGTCCCCACGAGCTGCAGGCGATGCGGCAGCCCCGAGAACTCGGCGAGCGCCGCGCGCACCGCAGCGTCGGAGCAACCGTAGAGCGTGGTCGCGATCTCGTAGACCACGCGCGCATTGAACTGGTTATGCGCCCCCTCGAGCTTCATCGCAAAGGGCTCCCAGCCATCCTCGGCCTGCTGCGTGAGCACGCGGACTTGAGCGGCGGTCTCGATGGGGGGAACCTGCTCGCCGACGAGGAAGAGATCGCCGGCGCATTGGTGCGCCGCGATGTTGGCCTTCGCCTCGAAGTAGCGCTCGAGCGTCCCGTAATGGTCGAGATGCTCCTCGTACAGGTTCAGGAACACCGCTACGTGCGGCGAGACCTTCAGATGGTCGAGCTGGTGGCACGAGAGCTCGAACACGACGATCGTGTCGTCGTCGATCCCATCGTAGGCATCGAGGCAGGGAATACCGATGTTTCCCACGAGGATCACCGGACGTGCCTGGCAGCGGGAGAGCACGTGGTAGAGCAGCGATGAGGTGGTGCTCTTGCCCTTGGTTCCCGTGATGCCGATCGTCTGGGCGCCGAACTGCCCGAGGAAGAGCTCCGTCGCAGAGGTGTACTTCCCGTTCCACCAGTCCTCGACGATGCCCGGGCTCTTCACGATGACGTCGTAGTCGTCCTCGCAGATCCCGTCCTGCTTCCCCTGGAAGACATCGAGCGCCTCGACGAAGCAGTGCTGCTTGATGAACGTCTCGGTGGACTTCCCCTCGAGCCCGTATCCCCAGATGAGGACCCGCTTGCCATCGAGCGCGTCCACGATCTCGGTTCTTTCCTGCCGGGCCTCACCCGTGTTCATTGACGCCATCCCTCCCGAGGGACCCCCATGATGTGCCGTTCCCTATCATATCATGAGCCCGTTGCACGGGCTTGAGGCCAGGCTCTTGTGCAGATAGCGTCTGTTTTCCCAGCAACGCAGCGCGGTCGGGTATCCTAGAAGATGCTATATAGGCAAAAGAAGGGCGCATCATATGGCTGATTACGTTCTGAGCTGCTGCTCGACCTGCGACCTCACGAAGGAATACCTTGAGAGCCGCAACATCCACTATGTGTACTTCAACTATTACCTCAACGACCTTCCGTGCAAGGACGATTTCGGCCAGACCAACGCGCCGGCCGACCTCTACGCCAAGATGCTCGCGGGCGCCGACGTCAAGACGAGCCAGGTGAGCGTGGGCGAGTACATGGAGTCGTGGCGTCCCATCCTCGAGAGCGGCAAGGACATCCTGCATCCGTGCATGGCCCTCGGCATCTCGGGCACCTACCAGTCCGCCTGCACCGCGCGCGACCAGCTCGCCCTCGAGTTCCCCGAGCGCAAGATCATCGTCATCGAATCCGTCAACGCATCCGGCGGCTACGGCCTGCTCATGGACAAGCTCGCAGACCTGCGCGACGAGGGCATGAGCCTCGAGGACCTCGCAGTCTGGACCGAGGCGCACAAGCTCGAGATCCACACCTGGTTCATCCAGACCGACCTCACCTTCCTCATCCACGGCGGCCGCATCTCCAAGGCCGCGGGCTTCCTGGGCGGCCTGCTCAACATCTGCCCGCTCATGTGCGTCGAGGCCGACGGCACGCTGGCCGTCAAGGAGATGATCCGCACCAAGCGCAAGGCCTTCAAGCGCCAGGTCGAGAAGATGGAGGAGCTCGCCAAGGACGGTTACGCGTACGACGAGCGCGTGGTGATCACCCACACCGAGAACCTGTCCGACGCCAAGGCGGTCGCCGATATGGTGCTTTCGAAGTTCCACAAGATCAAGGGCGGCGAGGTCATCATCTCGCCCGTCGGCGCCACCATCGGCTGCCATCTGGGGCCGGGCGGCATCGTGCTCAACTTCTGGGGCAAGCCCCGCGAGCCCAAGGTCGAGCTCTAAGCCCGTATATCGATACAGACGCCTAAGGCGCGCCGCTAGGGAATCGGGATCAGCGCATCGAGGCGGAAGATGCCGCCCTCGGCTCCCAGGGTGAGCGACCCATCGTGCTCCTCGACGGTTGCGCGTATGGAGCGCATGCCGAAACCGTGGTTTGCGGTATCGACCTTCGTGGTCTTGGGCAGCCCGTTGTCGAAGGAGACCGAGCCCGAGAAGTAGTTCTCCACGTGGATGGACACCATGTCGCCGCGCCGCTGGACCACGAACGAGATGCTGCGCTTCTCGCGGTCGGAGATGGCCGAGACTGCCTCGATGGCGTTGTCGAGGATGTTGCCGAACAGCGCGTAGATCTCGACGGGCTGCATGAAATCAAGGGCGGCGCCGTCTGCGATGCACGAGAGGGTGATGCCGTCACGCTCGCAGAGCAGGCGCTTCTCGGTGAGGATGGTATCGAGCGCATCGTTTCCCGTCTTCACCGTGGCGTCGTAGATGGCTACCTCGCGCGCGATGTCGGCAAGCACCGACGCATCGGCGATAGCTCCCTCAGATCCGTCCTTCAGGTGGCGTATCTGATGGCGGATGTCATGGCACTTGATGTTGATGGCATCGATGGTTTCGCGGCTTATCTGGTACTGGCGTTCCCGCTCGGCAAGCAGGCGCCCGGAGAGCTCAACATCAGCCTGCAGGCGCTCGACAAGCAGGATCTGGAACTCAACATAGAGCAGGAAGAAGCAGATGAAGGTCTTGGTAAGGCCGAACACCGTACGCTGGAACACCGGGAGGCCGTAGTTGTAGGTGGACATCATAGAGAAATCGAAGATCACATCGATGAAGATCACCGAGAGGAAGAACACCGCAATCGTGCGGTCATCCGGCTTGGAAACCCACTCCCCGGTGAGCTTGCGCGCGAACAGCCGATAGCAGAGCGCGTACACGGCAACCGTCACGATGGTGTTCAGCATGAAGATGAACTGGTCGAACTCTAAGGGGAACACGGCGATGGCGGCGGATTCCACGTCCTCCAGCACCCCCGCACCTCCTGCGACGACGATGATCGACCCGATGAGCCCTGTCGCGGTGTGGTACATGGAGAACCCCGCGACGGCGAGGAACACGGCCGATTGCTTGGGCACATCGAAGCAGAAGTGCACGAGCGCCACCCACACGAAGGTGATGAAGATGAAGAGCACGATCTGCGTGGTGAAGGACCACTCCCCCATCAGGCGGGGCTCCCACACGAACCCGATGTAGGTGGCTATGACGGTGGCAACGAGGTATCCCACGACAACGAAGCCCACACGCAGGGCAAACCGATTCCTGCGCGGCTGGTGCAGGCAGAAGAGCGCCATGGCCACGATGAGCTGGACAGCCGAGATGAGCGGCTGGAAGAGGAGATCCATCGCGGAGGGAGGCGTCATAGCGAACCCCCGAAGAAGGCTGTGATCCGCGCCACGGCATCGCGCCTCTTGGGGCGGCTGAAGAAGAGCGTCTCCCCGTTGTCGAGACGGACCTCATCGCCCTTGAACGAGCGGATATGGTTCATGTTCACGAGGAAGCTGTTCGAGATGCGCACGAAGGGGCCGTCGGACAGCTCCTGCTCGACCTTTCCGAGCGAGCCGCGCACGGTGGGCGGTTCGCCCCCATCCACGGTATGGTAGCTGAGCTCGTGGTTGTCCACGGCAATATAGAGCAGATCGTCATAGGGAATGAAGCACGTGCGGTCACGCGTCGACACCACGACGTTCTTGTTGGCGTTGCGCTTGATCACGCGCAGGGCCTTCTCCATGCGCAGGGCGAAATCGTAGTACGTGACCGGCTTGACCATGAAGTCGAGCGCACTCACCTCGTAGCCGCGCACCGCGTACTGCGCCAGGTTCGTGACGAAGATGAGCGGTGTCACGGTATCGATGCTGCGCAGGAGCGTTGCCGCCTCCATGCCATCGATGCCCGGCAGGTCGATGTCCATGAAGATGAGGTCGCACGCCAAGCCGGCCTCGCCGAACTCGAGCGCCGACGTGAACCACGAGATCCTGAACTGCTCGCCGCGCTCACGCGAGAAGCGCTCGAGGTGCGTTCTCAGCACCTTGGCCTCGTCCGGGCTATCCTCAACCATCACGATGCGGTACATGTTGCTCCTCCCTGAAACCATGGTACCCGCTTCGCGCGAAAGCGCCATCCCAAGCTCCGCGACAAGCGTTGCCAGTTGCTTCTCGAATGGTTGCAACGTCAGATTTCGGCGGTTCAGAGACAACATACGGCCAAAGTTGCAGCGCCTCCATCACGCGCATTTATGGTGTGGCCATCGCTATCCAGCACGAATGGATCCCAAAGGATGAAGGAGAGAGATATGGCAAAACTGACAAGAAGGATCTTCCTCAAGACCGCTGCCCTCGCCGGAGCCGCCGGCATGCTTGCAGGCTGCAACAACGGTGGAACCGAAGGCGGTGCCGAGCCCACGCCCGAGCCCGAGCCGAGCGGGACCGGCGAGGCGACGTACCCCATCGAGCCCGAGGAGTTCGGATCGGGCGAGGTCAAGTACACCGTCGAGGATCTCCGCAGCTTCAGCCGCATCGCCAACGACGGCGGCCCGGTGATCGGCGTCGCCGACAAGGCAAAGCTCATCCAGGTCGACGGCTACTGCTTCAAAGACCTCAACGGCAACGGCAAGCTGGACCTGTGGGAGGACTGGCGTCAGGATCCCGAGGCACGTGCCGAGGCGCTCGCCGCCGAGATGGACTTCGACCTCATCCCCGGCCTCATGCTCTTCGAGGGCAGCCTCTCCAACATGGTGTCGGGCTCGCTTCCCGATGAGGCCAAGGCCCTGCTCGACAAGGGCGTGCTGGGCATCGGCGCCGCCTCGATCAGCGCGGAGGCCGCCGGCAACGTGGCCTTCAACAACGCCATCCAGACCTATGCCGAGGGCATCAACCTGGGCATCCCCGCAGACTTCTGCAGCGACCCGCGCAACAGCGGCTGGGGCATCGGCGTCTCGCCCTTCCCCGACAACCTGGCGCTTGCCGCGACGTTCGACCCCGCGAACGCCGACGAGGCCTACCGCAAGCTTGCTCCCGAGTACCGTGCTCTGGGCGTGACCACGCTGCTCGGGCCGCAGACCGACGTGGCCGTCGAGCCGCGCTGGGGCCGCAACACTGCGGCGTTCGGCGCCGACCCCGCGCTTTCCCGCGACATGCTGAAGGCCGCCGCCAACGCGCTACAGTCCACGTGGAGCGAGAGCGGCGAGGACCTGGGCTGGGGCGTCGACTCGGTCAACGGCATGATGAAGCACTTCCCGGGAGACGGCGCCGCACAGGGCGGTCGTGAGGCGCACGACTCCACCGGCCAGTTCAACGTCTATCCCGGCGGCATGTTCGAGATGGGCCTTGTGCCCTTCATCGACGGCGGCCTCGCGCTCGAGGGCAAGACCGGGCGCTGTGCCGCGGCCATGACCTCCTACTCCGTGGCGTGGTCGGAGGACGAGGAGTACGGTGAGCTCGTGGGTACGTCCTTCTCCGATTACAAGCTTGGGATCCTGCGCAACGATTACGCCTTCGACGGCGTCATCTGCACCGACTGGCAGGTCATCGAGGACGATGGCAAGCCGTGGGGCGTCGAGAACCTCACGCCCGAGGAGCGCGTGGCCAAGGCTCTCAAGGCCGGCGTGGACCAGTTCGGCGGCGGATCCGTGCATGACATCGTTGCCGACGGCATCAAGCTGTACGCCTCGCAGGTGGGAGAGGATGCCGCCCAGGCGCAGATCCGCAACACCGCCCGCAGGCTCCTGCTCAACCGCTTCAGGATCGGCCTGTTCGAGAATCCCTTCATCAACCTCGACGAGGCGCTGGCTACCGTCATGAACGAGCAGAGCACGGCCGAGGGCTACGCCATGCAGGAGAAGACCGTCGTCATGCTCAAGAACGACGGCGTCATCGCAAAGAGCACGGGCGATGCCAAGCCCAAGGTCTATGTGCCGCTCGTGTACTCCCCGGGCGTCATGGGCTTCGTGCATCAGAACGTCTCGTCCGCCGACCTGCCCGTTGACGAGGAGCTGCTGCGCGAGTACTTCGACCTCGTGACCGACACCGTGGGCGAGGCCACCGGCGACCCCGACGACACCGGCAACCCCAACCTGCTCTACACCGACATCGTGCGCGCCACGCCCGAGCAGCTCGCCGACTGCGACTACGCGCTCGTCTTCGCCCGCACCACGCAGAACACCACGTTCTGGTCGATCACCGGCGGCGTGAACATGTTCACGCAGGAATACGTGCCCCTGTCGATGCAGTACGCGCCCTATGTGGCCGACGGCCCCAACGTACCGCAGACCTCCCTCGCCGGGCGCCTGATGGAGGACGGCTCGCGCGAGAACATGTCGTACTACGGCAAGGAGGCCTTGGTCGATAACGGCACCGACCTCGACATGATCAAGTACGCCCAGCAGAACATGCCCGCTGGCAAGCCCACCATCGTGTGCATCAACGCCGAGGGCAAGTCGCCCATCGCCGGGCAGTGCGTGGGCGAGTTCGAGGCCGATTCCGCTGCGCTGCTCTACGGCTTCAATATCAACAACCGCGCGTTCTTGAACATCGTCACGGGCAAGACCGAGCCCAGCGCACTGCTGCCCATCCAGCTTCCCAAGGACATGGATGCCGTGGAGGCGCAGCTCGAGGACGTGCCACGCGATATGGACTGCTACGTCGATGCTGCCGGCAACGTGTACGACTTCGGATTCGGCCTCAACTGGCAGGGCGTCATCTCCGACGAGCGCACCGCAAAGTACTGCGTTGCCCCGCTCACAGCCCCCGAGACACCCAAGGTCTCGTAGTAGCTCCCGCCTCTTTCCTTCCTTGGAGAACCGCCCGTGCGCATCCCGTGCGGGCGGTTCTCCGTCTGCGCATGATTGGAACCACCGCTCGCCGCATCATCCATCGACGCAAACCATTCGCTTGCAGATTGTCCCGCGCATGCGCACGGGCGAAACCGCTACGCTAGGTATCAGCCTGTTGTTGACCCAGCGAAAGGAACAGCCATGATCGAAACCGCCCAGGCATTCGGCATCGATATCGGAGGCTCCGGTATCAAGGGCGCCCCCGTCGACCTCACAACCGGCACCTTCGCTGCCGAGCGCCTGCGCATTCCAACCCCGCAGCCGGCAACCCCCGAGGCCGTGGCCGACACGGTGAAGGAGATCCTCGACAGCTTCGAAGTCGAGGATGGCACGCCCATCGGCATCGCCTTCCCCGCGCCCGTGAAGCCCGGAAAGCCCCTCGGCTACATGTCGAACCTCGACCAGTCCTGGGTGGGCGTCAACATCGAGGAGCTGTTCGGCGAGCGCTGCGGACGCAAGGTCCACGTGCTCAACGACGCAGATGCCGCAGGTCTCGCCGAGGCCGTCTTCGGTGCAGCCAAGGGCGTCGACGGCCTCGTGATCGCCACCACGCTGGGCACCGGCATCGGCACCGCGCTCATCAACAACGGCACGCTGCTCCCCAACTCCGAGCTCGGCCACATCATCATCGACGGCAAGGGCGACGCCGAGAAGTACGCCGCGGACTCCATCCGCACCAAGGAGGAGCTCAACTGGAAGAAGTGGGGCAAGCGCCTCACCAAGTACTACAAGCTGCTCGAGTTCTACCTCTCCCCCGACGTGTTCGTCGTGGGCGGCGGCGTGAGCAAGAAGCACGAGAAGTTCTTCCCCTATATCGAGATCGACACCCCCATCATCCCCGCCGCGCTGCTCAACACCGCGGGCATCGTGGGCGCCGCGCAGTTCGCCGCCATGCAGTAGATCGCGCGGAAACAACGCACACGCGAAGGGCCGCCTCCCAGGGCGGCCCTTTATTCTGTTCAGTGCATCTTGGGGGGTACCCCCCTCGTTGATTCAGTGCATCTTGGGGGGTACCCCCCTCGTTGTGGGGAGTACCCCCCTCGTTGCGAAAGCTACTCGTCGCTGCCGGAGAAGAGCGTGCGGAATCCCTTGCCGAAGAGCTCGAACGCTGCCGCGATGCGGCTCTTGCGCACGGGTTCGGGAGCAGGCTCGTCGACCGGTTCCGGCTCGGAGGCGGGCTCGGGTGCCGGCGCATCCTCGACGACGGCAACCGGCTCGGGAATCGGACGCATCGCCCCGGTCACCTCGGGATCCGCATCATACGACCCGATGTGCGGCAGCGCGAGCAGCGCCTCGTAGGTCTTGGCGGGAATCGGGCTGATCGCACCGGAGATGGGTGCGGTGATCTCATCGGCGGCTGCGCCGAAGCGGGCGCGGCGGTAGGCGTAGGCGAGCAGGACCTCCTGGCTGTTGAACGGCGCCTCCCCCTCGGGCGCCTCGATGGGCACCCATGCACCGTCGCTCGTGAGCTGGCGCGCCTTGACGTTGTCGGCAAGCTGCAGGTTGACGTACTGCATCACCATGGCGCGGCACGTGGGGTCGAGCACCGGATAGGCGATCTCGACGCGGTGCTCGGTGTTGCGCGTCATCATGTCGGCAGACGAGAGGTACACGGTGTCGGCCTCCGTGCCGAACGCGTAGATGCGGGCATGCTCGAGGAAGCGGCCCACGATCTGGCGCACGATGAGGCCGTCGGTCCTGTCGGGGACATTGGCGCGGATGCAGCAGATGCCGCGGATGATCATGACCACGCGCACGCCCGCCTCGCACGCCTCGGCGATCTTGTCGATCACGTCGCGGTCGGTGAGCGAGTTCATCTTCATGAAGACCTGCGCGGGAAGGCCGGCGCGGGCGCGCTCGATCTCGCGGTCGAGGCCGCCCATCACGAGCGGCTTGAGGCCGTACGGTGCCACGCCGAGGTAGTCGTAGCTGCCCTTGAGGTTGCCGAGCGAGAGGTTGCGGAAGAACACGTTGCCGTCGGCCGCGATGCCGGGATGGGCGGTCATGAGCATGAAGTCGGAGTAGAGGCGCGCGGTCTTCTCGTTGAAGTTGCCGGTACCCAGGCACGTGATGCGGCTCACGCCGTTGGCGTCGTGATAGGTGATCTGGCAGATCTTGGAGTGGCACTTGAAGCCCTCGGCGCCGTAGATGACGGTGCAGCCCGCCTCCTGCAGGCGCTCGGCCCACGCGATGTTGTTCTCCTCGTCGAAGCGGGCGCGCAGCTCCATGAGCACGGTGACGTCCTTGCCCTCCTCGGCGGCCTGGATGAGGCTCTCGCACAGGTGCGAGCTCTTGGCCACGCGGTAGAGGGTGATCTTGATCGAGATGCAGGCCTCGTCGGCAGACGCCTCGCGCACCAGGCGCAGCAGCGGCGTCATCGACTCGTACGGGTAGACGAGCAGCACGTCATGGTCCTCGATCTGGGCACGCATGGGCTTGGCGAGGTCGACCATCGGGGTGTTCTGGGGCTTGAAGGGCTGGAACGTGAGCTCCGAGTGCACCGACGCCGGGATCTTGTCCTCGAGGCCGTAGACGTAGCCCAGGCCGAGCGGCATCTGCATCTGGAACACGCGGCGCGGCTCGAGGCCCAGCTGCGCGGTGATGACGGAGAGCGTCTTCTTGCCCAGCTCACCCTGCACCTCCAGGCGGATGGGCTGGAGGCGCTGGCGCATCTTGAGCACCTTCTTCATGTGCGAGCGGTAGTCGGCCTCCTCCGCCACGCCCTCGCCGTCGGGGTCGATGTCGGCGCTGCGGGTGACGCGGATCACCGCCGGCTTCTTGGGCACGTACTCGCCGAAGCAGCTGCTCAGGCACGAGACGATCACGTCTTCGACGAGCGTGTAGCGGTAGTGCTTGGCGTCGGAGGGCAGCTGCACCACGCGGTTGAGCGACGAGGGGACCTCGACCACGCCGATCAGGCCCTGCTCGTCGGTCGCGCCCAGGCCACACGCCACGTAGAGGTGCCCGTCGCGCAGGTTGGGGAACGGATGGCGCGGATCGACCACCATGGGCGAGAGGATGGGCATGATGTTGCGGTCGAAGTATTTGGCGACTGCTGCGAGGTCTGCATCGGTGAGCTGGTCGCGGCGCACGTGCACGAGGCCCTTCTCGGCGAGCCGGCCGCCCACCAGGTCGTAGGCCTCCTCGTGGCGGGCGATCATGGCGGGGAGCTCGGCGAAGATGGCGTCGAGCTGGCCGTCGGGCGTGAGGCCGGAGCGCGAGTCGAGCGGCGGCTTCTTGAGGGTGGCGAGGTCGGTGAGGCCTCCCACGCGCACCATGAACCACTCGTAGAGGTTGGAGCCGAAGATCTCGACGAACTTCAGGCGCTCGAACAGCGGGACGCGCTCGTCGAAGGCCTCGTCGAGCACGCGGTCGTCGAAGCGCAGCCATGAGAGCTCGCGGTTCTGCGTGAACGAGACGTCCAGCTCGTGCTTGGCCTTGTCGGGTTCCTTCTTCTCGGGCTCCTTCTTCTCGGGCTCCTTCTTCTCGGCAGGCTCTGCGGATTGCGGCTCCTCCTCGACGACTTCGACGGGAACCTCCTCCTCCATCGGTGCGGCCTTCTCGCGCTTCTCCCGTTTGGCTGCCATTGCTCCCCCTTGGTGAGAGTTGTCCATAACGTTTCTATTCTATCAGCGCGCTACAATAGATTCTCGGGACTCAACCTGTAAAAGGAGGCTATATGTCAAACGAAGGCAAGGAGGTCAGCGTCCACTACGTGGGCACGCTCGATGACGGCAGCAAGTTCGACTCGTCCCGCGATCGCGGCACGCCGCTCGATTTCACCTGCATGGCAGGCCAGATGATCCCCGGCTTCGACATCGCCGTGCGCGACATGGAGGTCGGCCAGACGGTCAACATCCGCATCGAGCCCAAGGATGCCTACGGCGAGCGCGACGAGAACGCCATGATGCCCGTCCCGCGCAAGATGCTCCAGGGCGAGCCCATCGCCGGTGCGCAGGTCATGCTCATGTCGCCGCAGGGTCAGCCCGTTCCCGCCGTCATCGCATCGTTCGACGACGAGAAGATCATCCTCGACATGAACCATCCCATGGCCGGCAAGGCCCTCAACTTCGAGATCGAGCTGCTCTCCGCCGAGTAAGCGATACCCGCACGCACCGCGAAGCGCTGTGAACAGAGGGACGGAGGTACTGTTCACGCGAACGTGAACAGTACCTCCGTCCCTCTGTTCACACAGTTCACACAGTTACAGCGCGCAGCTCCAACGCACGTCCTCGGGAGCCTCATCGAGCTCGACGAAGCGCATGCGGCGGTCGCGCGCGATCCGCGCGGGCACGCCCACCACGGTCACATCCCGAGGCACATCCTCGATGACGACGGCACCTGCACCGACACGCGTACGGTCGCCCACGGTGATGTCGCCGAGGATGACCGCGTTCGCACCCACCAGGACGCCATCCCCCAGCGTGGGATGGCGTTTGACGTTCTCGAACGATTGGGCCTTCATGCCCAGCGTCACGCCCTGGTAGAGCATGCAATCGTCGCCGATCTCGGCCGTGCTACCGATGACGATGCCCAGACCGTGGTCGATGGTGAAGCGGCGTCCGATGGTGGCGGCGGGATGGATGTCGGCCCCGAGCTTCACGCGCATGCGCTTGGCAAGCCAGCGCGCGAGCGTCTTGAAGCCGTGCTCGTAGAGCCAGTGGTGGCGGCGGTACGCCCAGACGATATGCGTGCCCGTGGAGAAGAGCACGATGTCGCGCATCGAACCCGCGCCGGGGTCGCGTTCGAGGGCAGCACGGGCGTCCTCGCGCATGAGCTCGAAGAGACCTGGGGCTTTCTGCGTGTTGGACGCAGCCATGCCTAAAGCTCCATCGAGAGGTAGCGCTCGCCGGTATCGGGAAGGATGGCGACGATGGTCTTGCCCGCGAAGGCGCCGGTCTCAGCAAGCCGGACGGCTGCGGCGACGGCAGCACCGGCGGAGATGCCCACAAGCAGTCCGACTTCGCCGGCAAGGCGCTTCTTCATGGCGATGGCGTCGGGCGATGCGACCTGGATGACCTCGTCGACGACCGCAGCATCATAGGTGGCGGGCACGAATCCCGCACCGATGCCCTGGATCTTGTGGGGGCCGGGTGCGCCGCCCGAGAGCACGGGCGACTCTGCGGGCTCCACCGCGAAGGCCTTGACCTGCGGGTTCTGCTCCTTGAGGTACTTGCCGGCGCCCGAGATGGTGCCTCCCGTGCCCACGCCTGCCACGAGCGCGGCGACCTTGCCCTCCGTGGCAGCCCAAACCTCGGGACCGGTGGTCTCGTAGTGGGCCTGCGGATTGGCGGGGTTCACGAACTGGCCCGCGATGATGGCACCGGGAGTCTGGGCAGCCAGCTCGTCGGCATGCGCGACGGCGCCCTTCATGCCGTCCTTCCCGGGGGTGAGCACGATCTCGGCACCATAGGCGGCTGCAAGCTTGCGGCGCTCGATGGACATCGTGTCGGGCATGACGAGGATCATGCGGTATCCGCGCTCGGCGGCGACCATGGCGAGGCCGACACCGGTGTTTCCGCTGGTCGGCTCGATGATGGTTCCCCCAGGAGCGAGACGACCGGTTTTCTCGGCATCGTCGATGATGGCGACGGCGATGCGGTCCTTGACCGAGCCGCCGGGGTTGGTTGCCTCGTACTTGCCGAGGATGGTTGTGCCGCCCGATGCGGCGAGGGAGGAGAGGTTGACAAGAGGGGTGTTGCCGACGAGGCCGCTGACGTTAGCTGCGAATGACATGGTTGCTCCTTGCACTGAATCAATGGGACGGATCTTCGTGTTGGCCGTCCGCAGCGATTCTATGCACAGGAGGTGCTAGGCGCTCATGCGGGCGGCCGTAGGACAGATGCAACAACACATGCAGGTGCTCTGCTCGGCCATCATCCGCTCCTTTCTTAATTCCTAGTACATAGCTAGGATAATAAGCCAGCCCATCGTATCCGTCAACCACGTTCATGCACTGGAAACAGACGGGATTCCCGGATGGGAATCGCAAAAAACAGCTGGTGTTTGATGAGACACCGCCGAATGCCTTGAGCATGTCGATTCTATGCACAACTCTGCTTGTTTCCTCTTTTAATATGCATTATCAACTGCGTCTATCCGCCTATCCCAGAGTTTTTTCACACACCAGCTGGTTTTTATGCTCAGATAGAGGTCCTGAGGCGCACAAGGCGTGTTGATTTGGACAAGATTGATGCGCGGGGAGGCCAAAAGGCGCATACTCATACCCATGACTACGACATTTGCCGAGCTCGGGCTCAACGAGCAGATTCTCGCCGGGGTGGATTCCCTCGGCTTCACCGTTCCAACCCCCGTCCAGGAGCAGGCCATCCCGCTCGTCCTCGCAGGCCGCGACATCGTGGCGTCCGCGCAGACGGGCACGGGAAAGACCGCCGCATTCGCCCTCCCGGTCCTGCAGCGAATCGCAGGCATCGTGCATAAGGCGCCGGCAGCAGAGAACGCACCCGCTCTCGAGCAGCCTGCCGACGAAGCGGCGGCAGCCGAAGGCGATGCACCCTCCGAGGAGCCGAAACCCAAGCGCAGGCGGAGGCGTCGCCGCCGTCGCGGCGCGGGCTCTTCCGACATCGCGGCGATTGCAGCACAGGGTCCCGGCTATGGACCGTACGCTCTCGTCGTCACCCCCACGCGCGAGCTCGCCCAGCAGATCGAGCAGGTCGCGGAGGCGATCTGCGCCAAGACCGGCCAGCATGCGGTTGTCGTCACGGGGGGAGCGCGCTTCGACAAGCAGCTCGCCGGCCTCGCGCAGGGATGCGACATGCTCGTCGCCACGTCCGGCCGCCTCATCGACCTCATGGAGCGCGGTGCCGTCGACCTCGCGCAGGTGCGCGTGCTCGTGCTCGACGAGGCAGACCGCATGCTCGACATGGGCTTCTGGCCGAGCGTCCGCCGCATCGTCCGCGTACTGCCCGAGCAGCGCCAGACGCTGCTCTTCTCCGCGACCATCCCGCCGAGCATCGCCTCGACCGTGGACGCCATGCTGCACGATCCTGCACGCGTGGAGATCGCCGTGCTCGGCGAGACCGCCGAGACCGTCGAGGAGTACCTCTGCCCCGTCATGCAGGGCCAGAAGGTGCCGCTCCTGAAGGAGCTCATCGCCGCGGGCGGCGCGGTGCCGGGCGAGAAGCTCGAGCGCGTGCTCGTGTTCTGCCGAACCAAGCAGCGCGTCGACGATGCGTACCGTGCGCTCAAGGCGAGCGGCTTCTCCGTCGAGGTCATGCACGCGGACCGCACGCAGGCTGCGCGCGCCAAGGCGCTCGAGAAGTTCCGCGCGGGCAAGGTGCAGCTGCTCGTGGCGACCGACGTCATGAGCCGCGGCATCGATGTGACCGGCATCGATGCCGTCGTGAACTTCGATGTGCCGCTCGATCCCGAGGACTACGTGCACCGCATCGGCCGAACCGGACGCGCGGGCGCCGTGGGACGCGCCTACACCTTCATGGCGCCGGACGAGCTCACGCCGCTGCGCGAGGTGGAGTACCTCACAGGCAAGCTCATCCCCATCTGGGATCTGCCGGGATTCTCCTTCGACGCCAACCGCATCGTTCCCAACCCGAGCCGCTCGACCGTCAAGCCCAAGCGCACGCTGTTCGCCGGCTCGCGCATGCGCGGCCGCGGACCCTCACGCGGATTCGGAAGACGCTAGAAGAAACGGGCCCGCTCATAGCGGGCCCGATTGCTCTGCGGAAACTTTGAACCGTTCGAAGTCAGTCGAACTTCTCAGCCATGCCGTAGGTCTTGGCCTTGAGGCTCGCGATGGCGGCGGGGATCTCGTCGAAGTCGTAGGGCGTCATCTGGTAGACCCAGTTGAGCCAGTTGCGGTAGAGCAGGTTGGCATGCGCGCGCCACGTGAAGATGGGCTGGTTCTCGGGGTCGTCGTCGGGGAAGTAATTCTCCGGCAGGCGGATGGGCAGGCCCTTGTGGAAGTCGCGCCAGTACTCATCGGCGAGCGTGTCGCGCCCGTACTCGAAGTGGCCGGTGACATAGATCTCGTGGAAGTCCTCGGTGGCCACGAGCGCAGGACCGCTGTTGAAACCCTCCGAGAGCGTGATGAGCTCGGGGTGCAGCATCAGCTCGCCCGTGTCGATGGCGGCATGGCGGCTGTGGGGCATGTTGTGGATCTCGTCGAAGCCGTTGGTGAGGAAGCTGTACTCGTCGCAGAGGCGCTGCGGGAACACGCCGAACAGCTTGGCGCCCAGCATCTTCTTGGGGATGCCGTAGTAGTGGTAGAGCGCCGCGAGGGCACCCCAGCACAGATACATCGTCGAGAAGACGTGCCCGCGCGCCCAGTCCATGATCTGGCAGAGCTCGTCCCAGTAGTCGACCTGCTCGAACGGCAGGTGCTCGACGGGAGCGCCGGTGATGATCATGGCATCGTAGTTCCGGTAGCGGTAGCTCTCGAAGGTGTCGTAGAACTTGACCAGGTGGTCGGCGGAGGTGTTCTTGGCCTCGTGGCTCGAAACGCGCATGAAGTCGCAGCTCACCTGCAGGGGCGACTTGGAGATGAGGCGCAGGATCTGCGTCTCAGTCTCGATCTTGGTGGGCATGAGGTTCAGGATGACGAGCTGGAGCGGGCGGATCTGCTGGCTCTCGGCCACCTCCTCCTCGAGCGCGAAGATGCGCTCCTGGTGGAGGGTGGTCTTTGCGGGCAGTCCGTCGGGGATCTTGATGGGCACGGTGACTCCGTTCGATTGCGGTCAAGCTTTATGAGTATACAACGTCCCAGCTCACCAGCGCTGCATCCGCCACATTTCGCAACGATTCGAAATCCTGATGGGCGCTTCCCGGAACCTCGAGCGCACAGGTGAGGAACCCGGCAGCCGACGCCGTGACGATGGCGTCGGGCGTGTCCTCGAACACGATGGTATCCGCAGGACCGATGCCGAGCTCGCAGGAGGCCTTGTAGAAGATGTCGGGATGCGCCTTCGACCGACCGCCCTCCTGCCCGCACACCACGCAGTCGAAGAGCGTGAAGATGTCCACGCGCTGCATCGCGGCGAGGATCTTGCGGTCGTTGATGGTGGCGAGCGCGAGCGGGATCCCGAGGCTGCGCAGGTAGAGGAGGTACTCCTCCGCACCGGGCCGCAGGCAGACCTCGCTCTTGTAGAGCTCGATGCTCGTCTCGGTCCACTCCGCGCAGATGGCCTCGGGGGTCTCGTCGAGGCCGTAGCGCTCGATGCACCACACGGCACCTTCGGCGAAGCCGCGCGTGGCGAGCGCCCGGGCGATCTCGGCGTCGTAGGGGATGCCGCGGCGCGCGAAGAAGGCCTCGTCGACCATGCGCCAGAGGCCGTCGGTCAGGGCGAGGGTGCCGTCGAAGTCGAAGATGGCGGCGCGGAATGATGGCGGGACGAGCGTGACCTTCGGCATGGCGGCTACCTATCGGGTTCGTCCTCGAGCGAGCGCAGCACCCCGTAGAACACGTCGTTGCGGTGCATGGCGCCGAGCGCGATGAGGAAGCTCTTGGCGACGGGGAAGACCTCTGCGTCGAGGGCGGCGCTCATGCCCTCGAAGAAGATGTCCCTGATCTCGGGCGTGGGAGCGAGCGGGATGCCATGCTGCTCGAGCAGCGCGTCGACGGCGGGGTCGCTGATATCGTCCAGGCGTTCCGCCCCCTGCAGCGCCATGACCTGAAGCTCCGGTCCGACGACGGCCATCGCCTCGGGCATGTAGCGCAGCGCCCGCAGGTAGCAGGCCTGGGCGACCTTGACCTCGCCGAGCTGCCACTGGAAGAAGGCCATGCGGTAGTACCCGAGCCCGATGCCCACGGCATCGTGGGCGTGCTCGAGCAGGTTGCACAGCTCATCCATGGCCTCGAGCGAACGGTCGGCTGCCTCGAGGCACTGGATGAGGGCGAGCTGGGCCTGACCGCCCGCAGGGGCGAGCGTGCAGGCGCGGCGCGCGGCGCGGATCGCCTCGTCGTGCCGGTCGAGCAGGGTCAGACAGAGCGCGTGCATGAGCAGGGCCTCGAGGTAGGAGGTCGGTGCGAGGAGCACGGTCTTGCCGGCGTCGGGTGCGAGGCGGTTGTAGACTACCCTGTCCACGTAGGAGGTGAACACGCGCCAGACCACGGATCGCGAGTCCTCGTAGGTGCCTTCGAGGGGGGCGAGCGCGGCGGCGAGCAGGAGCTCGGCGGATTCGATGTCCTTGCTCGAGATGAGCATGCGTGCCCGTCCCACGGTCCCGGCAAGCTCGTCGTCCTCCGTGAACAAGGCCATGATCGAGAAGGCATCCTCGTCGATCGTGCCTTCGATGAGCTTCTTCACGGTCCTCTCGGCTGCTGCACGCACGCTGGGATCGGGGTCGTCGCCCGCAACCTCGAGGATCGTCTCGACGTTCGCCGCGGTGGACGAGCCCAGCTTGCGGGAGATCTCACGCGCGAGGGCGTTGCGACGTGCACGCTCGTCGATGCCGAGGCCCGCGACGCTCGCCGTTCCGAGCGCATGCGCAAGCGGCTCGGGCAGCAGGCGCGCCGACACCTCGGGCTCCTCGAAGCGACGTGGCGGGCAGAAGAGCTCGTCGTCGAGCGAGAAGCCCTGATGGACCGGCGTGAGCAGTCCTTCCTGGACATCGATGGCCGCGTCGAACGAGCGGAGCACGGCCACGGGGTCATGGATATCGTCGAGGGTAAGATGCTCGAAGCGATCCCGGTCAAAGCAGACGGAGTAGAGGCACGAGTGGTGGTGCGCCGTGTCGATGACGCCGGCGACCCAGACGTGCTCGATGCGCATCGATGCCTTGAACGCGCATGCCGCCAGCAGGATGGCCAGCCGCGCGTTGTAGTCGGTGGCGGATCGGTGCATCATCTCTGCGGTCGTGGGGACGACCCGCACGCCGTCGATACTGGTGCGGCGCCACATGAGGTGGAGCGGGGCGAGGTCGCACTCGAATGCGACGTCTCCCGCCGCCACGTTCGCACGGAACCGCGCATTGAGGCGCCAAGGAAGCCTGAAGCTCTCGATCTGCGCCGAGATGGAGGTGCGGACGGTCCACTCCCCGTCGGCACGCTGCGGCGAGGCACCGAGGTGGAGCGGCTCGATGGAGAGGATCTGCGAGATGATCGAAGGCGGGAGGTGCTGTGCGAACTGCCAGACCTCCGCCTCAGTGGACGGGCCGCGCTCGCCGAAGTACTGCGACGCGAGCTGCGTGGCATTGAGCGCCGCCTCGATGCCCAGCACGTGGAGCAGCGCGAGGTAGGGGATCTCCCCCGCGTCCATGCGCAGGTAGAAGAGGCCGCTTGCAGGCGGACGTACGATGGAGACGTCGGGAAGTCCCACCTCCGCCCCGTCGAGCCCCGCATCCTCGAGCGCGTGGGCGAGGAACGCCTCGAGCGGCGCGACCGCGTTGCCCGCCGCGATGCGCTTTTCGACGTTGGCGGTGAAGTCGCGCAGCGCCGCGATGGGGTCGTCCGCATGGTGGAGCCGCCGGGCGAGGCGGTCGAACGAGAAGGTCGGAGCGGATGGAACGGTCTCAACGGGCTCAGGCTCGGCGGCAGGCGCCGCGGCCTCATCCCCGCGAGGCTTGCGCAGGCGCTCGATCAAGCGCTTGAACAGATTCTTCTTGGGATTCCGCTCGCCCATCGCACCTCCTTCCGGGCCTCCTCGGATAGTCACAGTATAAAAGAGAAGGGCCGCACGCGGCGGCCCCTCTTGCGTGTCTTTGTACGCAGATGCTAGATCTTGCGGACGGCAGACGCCTGGAGCTTGCCATTCTGGCCGGTCGTGATCTCGAACTCGACAGCCTGGCCCTCATCAAGGGTCTTGAAGCCATCCATCTGAATCTCGCTGTAGTGAACGAACAGGTCGTCGCCATCAGCGCGGGAGATGAAGCCGTAGCCCTTGTCCGGATTGAACCACTTAACAGTACCCTGAGCCATTTCGTGCCTTTCTAACACACCCCCGAGGGGGCAAGCTGCGCTTTCGCGCGATACAACGCGGACTAATGCCGCACTTTGCATTGTACTCCATCGCCGTATGACGGCTTCCGTAAATCTCATCGGCTGCTCTGAACGGTTGAACGGCTAACTGAACAGCCCTTTCGACGGATGTGGGCGAAGGGCGACGTACAATAGGATTCAGGAGGTTGCCGTGGCGCAGATCATCAGCAAGCCGTTCACCACCGTCGAGGACCAGATCAAGATCCTCGAGCGGCGCGGCGTCATCTGCGACCACAACACGTCGCGCGCGCTCATGCGCCAGGGGTACTACGCCATCATCAACGGCTACAAGTCGCCCTTCCTCGACGCCGAGGCCACGCGCGCCGCGGGTGAGGACCGCTACCTTGCCGGCACGCGCTTCGAGGACATCTACGCGCTCTTCCGATTCGACCGCGACCTGCGCGCCATCACGTTCCGCTTCCTGATGATCGTCGAGTCCACGCTGCGCAGCCTCATCTCCTACTGCTTCTGCACCGCGCATCCCGCGACCGAGGACTACCTGCGGCCCGAGTGCTACACGCGCGAGAACGGCTACCTGCGCGACGGGCGCGACTTCGAGCACGATCTCAACTGGATGATCGACACGCTCGAGAAGCATGCGCGCGGCGTCGTGGTCGACACCACCGGCATGCCCGAGCCGAGCGACGTCCGCGTGCAGTACTACCGCGACGTGCACGGCGGCGTGCCGCTCTGGGTTCTGTTCACCGAGCTCACCTTCGGCAACCTGCGCTACTTCTACGCGCTCATGCGCCGCGACGAGCAGAAGGCGACCTGCGAGCGTGTGCGCGAGTGCTGCGGGCGCCTCTCATCGCTCACCCCGCGCGATATGATCGACGATATCGACATCATGGTCGACGCGCGCAACATCTGCGCGCACGAGGAGCGGCTATGGTGCGCAAAGGTCGGACCCGATGATGGGACGGCGTTCCCCGAGGTCATCGCCACGGTCAAGAACTATCTCACGACCGCGGACGACGCGGTGCTCGACGAGATGCTCGCCGGGCTCGCGCGCAGCTACCGCGGCCGCAATACTACGATCGACGCCGTGATCGACGGTCTGGGGATCTAGCGCCGGAGCATCTCGGGATGCTCGCGGTACCAGGCGACCGTCCGGGCAAGGCCGGCTTCGAAATCCGCGTGCGCAGGGCTCCAGCCGAGCTCGCGGCGCAGCTTCGAGGCATCGACTGCGCAGCGGCGGTCATGACCGGGGCGGTCGGCGACAAGATCGAACGCATCCGCAGGCTGGCCCAGCTCGGTGAGGATCGCCGTCACGATCTCGAGGTTGCTCCGCTCGCAGTCCGCGCCGACGACGTAGCTCTCCCCCGCCCTGCCGCATGTGAGGATTGCCCAGATGGCGGAGCAGTGGTCGTCCACGTGGATCCAGTCGCGCACGTTGCGGCCGTCGCCGTAGACCTGCGGCCGATCGCCGCGCAGGATGAGCGCGATGGTATGGGGGATGAGCTTCTCGGCATGCTGGCGCGGACCGTAGTTGTTCACGCAGTTGGAGATGGTCGCATCGAGGCCGTAGGTGCGCACCCACGCGCGCACGAGCATGTCGCTCGCCGCCTTGGTGGAGCTGTAGGGGCTCGACGGGCGGTACGGCGAGTCCTCGGTGAAGCGTGAGGGGTCGTCGAGCGCGAGGTCGCCGAACACCTCGTCGGTCGAGACGTGATGGAAGCGCACGCCATGGCGGCGGGCGGCCTCGAGCAGGCAGTAGGTGCCCTCGACGTTGGTGCGCACGAAGGGGGCGGGGTCGGCGATGGAGTTGTCATTGTGGGTCTCGGCGGCGAAGTGGACGATGGCGTCGGAGCGAGCGGCGAGGCAATCGACGAGCGCTGCGTCACAGATGTCGCCCACCACGAGCTCGGCAGCGGTATCGACGAGGTTCTCGCGGCGCCCCGCGTAGGTGAGCGCATCGAGCACGGTCACGCGCACGCCGGGCTGCTCGCGCTCCAGCCAATGCACGAATGCCGACCCGATGAAACCGGCACCGCCTGTGACCAGCAGATCCATCTCGCTCTTACCTCCCACTCACGCTCCGTGCGGCTCAAGCGGAATGCCGTCGTAATCGCGTGTGCGCAGCAGCTCGTCGAGGTCGATCGCCCCGACCGCGTCGATGAAGCCGCAGATGCGGTCGAGCTTGAACACCTCGAGGTCGTCGTCGCGGAATCCCACGGTCCCGCGCACCTCTTCGGGCACCGCAACACCGTACGCCTCGACGAGCCGTGCATTAAGACGGTCGTAGTCGTCGTAAACGGCAGGGCTCCACACGAAGCCGTCCAGGAACCTGTTGTAGAAGAGATAGTCGGCGAGCAGGTGGAGGAAGTAGCCGCGCTGGTAGTCGTCGCGCATATCGTGGGTGTCGGCGAACAGGTCGAGGCCGGGGTTGGCCGTATCATCGCCGAAATGGGACGCAGTCTTGGGAAGCAGCTGGTCGGGCGCGATGACTCCGCGCAGGAAGGCGCCAGCGTCGCGCACGTCGCACTGCGTGCGCAGATGGACGTACGCCGTCGCGAGATGGATCACATAGCCCGGCATGGTTCAGCCCTCTTCGTAGAAGTCGCCAAAGCCGTCAGAGCGCGAACGGAACCGTATCCACGAGCTTCCCGAAGAAGACCCGATAGTCTACCTCGAGCGCATCCGGCGACGGCATGTGCTCCGCGTAATCGAACAGCGTTTGCCGCAACTCCCTCCGGTAGTACTGGACACGATCGGCGGACTTCTCGTCCCCGATCAGCAAACCGCGCTGCCCATCCATGTCGCCTCTGTACCAGATCCAACCGTCTTCGTTTTCCCAGGATTCATTGCGGGGAACGGAGCCCACGGCGTCGACCAGCGCCTCCCACATACGGGATTCGTCGGCTCGGGCGAGTTCAAGATCGACGTCGAAACGCCCGGCCGCATACTCCAGCCCCTCCATCAGCTTGTCGATAGAGCGACGTGGGTTCAGGACCCTCTCCATCGCGGCCGAGACTTCATCGTAGTCGCCGAACACGTCGCGGCCATTGGCCACCAGATCCCTGGCCGGCTCCACCGCGGGCAGGGATCCTTCGAGATCCAGCAGCATCTCGGCAGCATCGAGATAGTCCAGGAACACGCGGGCATAGCGGTACTTCGCCATCGCCAGCTCTACGTTCTCGCCATCCAGCGGTTCTTCGTCCATCATTACCACCTTCTCTTTGACTAAAAAAGAATATAGCAGGTGGCGTCAGCCAGCGAGCACGCTACCGACCCGCATGGGCGTGAGCGCGTCCATGAACGCAATCATGGGTGAATCCGGAGCTCCATCTACAGCGTGGTCCGAAAAAAGAAAGTACATTTCATGTGATTCAAATATAGTATTATGTCAAATTTGTACACATATTTGTATATAATAACAACATGCCAAATAGAGATAACATAGAACAAGTCTTTGAGCTTGCCTCATCACAGTGGGGACTCTTCACAACTGCGCAAGCTCTTGCAGCAGGTGCGAGCAGGACGCAGCTCTCGCGTCTGGCCGCAAACGGACGAATCGAGTCCACCTCCTACGGCGTCTACCGCATGGCAGACGGAGAAGAAACGCAGCATGCAGCAACCAAAGCAGCGTGGCTCTCGATTTTCCCGAAGGAGACTGCTTACGACCGCCTTCGCTCGCGACCGCGCGACGCAATTGTCACCGGTAGGACCGCCGCATGTCTTCACGGAGACACCGAACTTCGCGAATCGCCTTTCACATTCGCCGTATCGAGCAGCAAGCGAACCGCGAGAAAGGACATCGAGCTGCATCCCTGGCCTATTGATGAGTGCGATGTCGTCATCATCGAAGGCCTTCCTGTGGCCTCCGTGGAGCGCACAATCGCAGACCTGGTCCGCAGCAACGAGGATCCCAGCCTCGTGGGCAACTACATCACCGGTGCCTGCAGAAGGGGCCACATCATCAACGAGGCGAGGCTCGCAGAGCTCCTCTCCCCTTTTGCAGCGCGGAACGGCTACAAGAAGGGTGATGGGGTGTCCTTCGCGCGGAAGCTCGTTATGGAGTTCGCGGAGGATGCGCAGGTTCAATTTGCCGTCGAGCTGGTAGACCATCTCCTCCGGTGCACTGCCACCGAATCTGCAGTACACGAGAGAATCCACTCCGCTCTGGACGCCATAATGCACTGAATGGCCAGGTAAAGCGCCGAAAACGTTTGATTATTATTCAAGGATGAGACTCCGTCAGGTCGTAATGCTCTCTCTGTGTACCAGATAACTCTGGCTCTTGATTCATCGACACTCATCCGATAGAGTATTTGCATTATAATGCAAATATGTGAGGAGGTGCCATGCCAGATGCCTATCGTTTGAAGTCGCACCCAGTTAAGGATCAAAGGGTACTGGCTCTAGCCAAGGAAACGACTGGCAGCAGTTGCGTGGACGACCTCAATAGGAAAGGAGATCCCAACGGCATCCTTGCAATGTCACTCAGATCGGCGCTGGCAATACAAGAGCACGGAATGAGGTTCGCAGTTACTCACAGCCTCGTGCGTCAACTCAGCAACAACGTTCACCTAATCGAGTTTAAATCCAAACATACCTCATGGCGGATGGCAGCTTATGCCCATGGGGAAGGACAGGAGAAACCAATCTTTGTGCTTCTAGAGCCCTTCAAAGGGCACGGTGGGAAAACCGGAAGAATTCCGGACAAAAAAATCAAGGCACTAGAAGAAAAGGCTTGCATAGCGAAAGACTTGATCGAGAGGGAGAAGGAGCATGGCAATCTTTGAGGGGGAAGATCTTTCCGCTCTGATTGATAACCCGAATACACCGGAGGTAAGAAGGCATTTCCATGCTGTGGATATATCCGAATCAATCTGGAACAGAATCCAAGAGCTGGATATTAATCAAACCCAGCTTGCAGCCATGCTCGGGAAAAGCTGCAGCCAAGTTTCTCGCATGATCAGCGCGCAGAGCAACATGACATTGCAAACCATTTCAGAGCTCGAGCATGTGCTTGGCATCACGCTTGCCGATACAACTCCGTATAAGGCTCCAGAAGTTTCACGAACGATTCCCGCTCCAACGTATCACGAGAACAACTGGTCACGAGCGTATAAAAGTAACTTTTCGAGCAACAAGCCATTACTTGAAAAAGAATGGAGCTATGTAGCATGAGCGCCAATATCTTCGCACCGATTGAAATCAGGGAGCTCTTCGTCGTGGCCTCACAGTTCAAGCTGTCACAAAACCCAGCTGCGAATATGGAGCTCAACATTAACATCTCCCTTGATGAGGGAGCCATTGAGTTCAATGAAGAAGAGGGCCTCTCGCTCGCACAGCAACTGACCGTTTCTGCAAGGCTTCTAGGCCAGGAAGAGGCCGATGACGAAAGAATGGTTGCAAGTGTCAGTGTCCATATCAAGTCGTTCTGCAAGGCGGAGCAAGATGCGCCGGGCGTTTCAGACTACATGCATCAAAGTGGTCTTTCCATCGCATATGGTCACGCGCGCTCCTGCATTGCAAGCATGACCTCCATGTCCGCTTTGGGGCAGCTTATTATCCCAGCACTTAACCCGAAGGCCCTCTTGGAAGAGGTGCGGAAAGCTGAGAGGAACTAACTCGAATAGAATCTCAATCTGTAAACAATCGTCTGATGCTTCCGAGCGCTTCCTGCACTCAACTACATCGCTTCTACCCTATTCCACACTCTTTTCTGATTGCAGAAACAATCTGCTCAGCAGCCGCACCAATCTCGCCAGCAGGAAGCTCCCAACGAGCACATAGCTGTGTGCACTCATCTTCGTATTCCCAGTACTCAGCACCTAGAAACCGCTCTAGCACATCATGGGAGTTGCCGTCCTCGGAAACAACATCCTCTTTGACAAACCACTGGTCATGAAGCTTTATTCGCTCCACCTCGTAATCCGCTCTATTACAGCGTAGTCGATCTGCGAACGTTACCATCAAATCCACGATGGTTTTTGAGCCATATACTTTGAATCTCCCTGCAAGCAAATACCATCGAGACAGAAAGGCATCATCCAGTGATAACGCAGGCCTCTTCTCGAGCTCCATTATCATTTCAATAGCCTGATCATAAAGTGCGAATCGACGATCAGAACTTCTCGTCTTATCTAAGGCCACCACCTGTAACCACGCCGTGACATACGCAACCAACAATGCGCCAATGATCGAAATGAGCGATGTGAGTACCGCAATAGTGTTTGCTTCCGTCATTCTGCAACCTCACAATTGCTTATATAGTCGGTGTAGTAGCTGCCTACTTGCTTCAAAAGACTAACTGTTTGACTGCTCTTGGTCCGTCCCCTTATCATTGAGAGCTTCTTCTCGAGCCGTATTGACTAATCTTTTATAGAAGCTCCTTAGATATGGATCATCATTCGACAATTATCTGACAAGCTGCTCATCTGTCGCACGGTCAGAAAAAAGCCAATTCAACCGAAGTCAGTATGCTCCGACCGCCAGCCCAGCTCGCGACGCAGCTTCGACGCATCCACCGCGCACCTGCAGTTATGTCCAGGCCGGTCCGCGACCAAATCGTATGCACCCTCCAGCTGACCCATCGCGGTCAGAATATCGCACATCGCGGTGATGTTGTCGCGCCCAACAGAGTATTCGACAAGGATTCGGTCAATTAGTGCGTGATTCTAGCACAGAATACTCTATTTCCATTAGTGGCTACATGACCACAGGAAATATAGTCAGGACTTATGTCGAGAGCATCAAATGAGCTCTGGCTGCTTCTCGGAAGCGTCGATTATCGACAGTCTATAGGGTTCAGCTGTCCTCATCGTCCATGACACTTCTTATATTTCTTCCCACTGCCACATGGGCAGGGCTCATTCCGCCCAATCTTTCGTTCAGATAAAGCATGCTCAACTCTTCTCTCCGCCATTTCTGACCAGAGAGCAAGGAGTCGATTCTGCTCTTCAGGAGTAATTTGGTCTGCAGAAAGCCAGTCGGCCTTAACGCGCATCATTCTTCCATCTTGCCCAAACGTCAAGGAAAGCAGCACGCGATTAGGTTCGTTCTGCCCGACAATCTGGCATAGAGCATAATCACGGTCCCCGCGCTCATCTGCTTCGAAAGCGCCATCCACTGAGATACAGACGCTACAACGAATTGAATCTGGTGTGTTCCCAAGCAGCGATACATGAGTTCTCCGTTTTCGATCGACAGCCCGTTTCAATGCAGCAGCCACTGATTCACAAAACTCAGCCCTTGATTCTTCTGAAAAATCAAGCAAATATGTCGCGATAGATACTCTTCCCGGAGCGTCCGTACAAACCAGACAATCAAGAATATCCGTATATAACTCTGGAAGAAGTTGCACTGGCTTCTCGGGGCGAATCGAGGGCATATCGTACAGATTAAAAAACGAATCGAGGTCAGTACGAAGATTGTCAAAAAACACCCAATCATAGTCCTCAAGTCCAGCAAGCAATTCATCTGCTGCGGAAGCATATTGGTTACGCTCAATATAGAAGCCCAAATGGTCGAGTTCGTCGTTAAGGGCTAAGGTTTTACTTCTGGCTGCAGCTTTTCGTTGTGACAAGAAATGAAGAAATACCAAAGGCGAATCGAAATACCTCGAATAGACATCAAGGTCATCTATAGCAATACTAATGGTGCCACGATGTGCATTCAGACAGCCAACCTTCTCCAGCTTAGCTGCAAACTCATTTACGTTATCTACTGTCACTGATTTGCAGTATCTATCTCTGATACGCCTCTTGTGCACCGTAAGCTTCGGCTTGTAAGAGTTATCAAGAAACGAAACAGCATCACCCTCACAGGAGTCATAGTATCGAAGCACTCTTTGGCATTGATCATCCGCTTTTTCGAGAATCTTTCGATACTCATCGACATAGCAAGCATAGTCACATATCGGTGGGAATGGAGGAAATGCCGCTGCCTTAACCTCAACAACTAGCAAGACATCGTCATAAAGCACCAGGAGATCGTTTTCTGCATAGTTTCCGGGAGAATTCGGATCTCGATAGTAGTTGTTTGCGTATATTTCGCAACCAGGAAGTAGCTTTTCTAACAGCCCCTTTACTGCGCTTTCGCTTGAGACCGCTTGCAATTTGTTCCATTCCTCGCTTGTTTCTCGATCGCGTCGCAAACCGTGGTGTATGAGGCGAGCAAAGAAAAAGACCATCGCATGTCCTAGAATGTCGGTTCGCCAAAACGGACAGAAAGGAGCAGCGATGGTCAACCCCAATAGGATAGCCCACGACACGCCCGAGCTGAGGGACGTTCTTCTCGGATTCCTCGAGAGCGCATCGAGCCTCTGCGACATGATGAACACGACGATGGCGGCGGTGCTCAACGGGATCATGTCGATCCAGGTGTGTTTAGTCAAGCCTCAGTTTCGGGAATGTGCACGCATTTCTTTCGGGTCCGTGCACGAAACTTTTGCGGGTTTGCGCACGGACCCGAAAGAAATGCGTGCACATTCCCGAAACTGAGGCTTGACTAAACACACCCCGATCCATGCGCTCGTCTCACGGCGAAAGGACCTGCACAAGGCAAAGGTCATCAAGCTCCATCTCTGCGGACAAGACCTCCCCGCAGGCGCATTCTCACGCATCTCCGACGATGTGCTCGTAGCCTCGCCGGCGCTCTGCCTGCTCCATGCAGCCCAGAGAGCCGGGGCCGGGCGTCTGCTCCCGCTCATCGAGCTCTGCATGGAGCTTCTCGGCGGCTACTCGCTCTGCACGGGCACGCGGCGCGGGTTCAGGCAGCATGAACCGTTCCTTTGCAGAGATGATCTGCAGACGTTCATCGAAAGCCTTCCTCCCAACACGAGGGGGTCGCGTCTGCTCGCCGAGGCTGCGGGATACGCGCTGCCCCAGTCTTGGTCTCCGCGCGAGACGGCCTCATCCCTCATGCTCACACTTCCCGAGGAGCTCGGCGGTTTCGCCTTCCCCCATCCCAAGCTCAACGCACCGGCGGAGATTGCGGATGAATACCGCCCCTTCACCGATGCGCACGGGTTCTTCCTCGACCTCTCGTGGCCGGGGACGAACGTCGTTCTCGAGTACGATGGCGACGACCATCTCGATCCCGAACGGATTTCCGAGGACAAGGCCCGCAGGAACCTGCTCGCCACCATGGGGTATCGGCTCATCGTGCTGGAGAAGACGCACGCGGCGGACACGCGGCTCTTCAACCAGCAGATCGGGCAGCTCGCCAAACTGCTCGGCATCACGCTCGAACCCCTTCCGGAAAAGCAGGCGGACATGAGGACGAGCCTGAGGAGATACCTGTTCAATCCCAGGCACCTCGAGCTCTGGGCATTCGCCAAGCCGATACAGCTCCTACCTGAGGATGAGTCAGTGGATTCCGCAATGGAAAAACACTGACTCATCTGGGGCTATGAGTTTCTCTCATAGAAAAAGCGCAGGTAAAAGGCCTGATCATTTATTCAAACCCAAGAAAAGAGCATCGAGTCAGTGCTTTCCCGATGAGAGGAACACTGACTCGATGAGTAAGTACACAAGAGGAGCCCTATCCCCTATCGATGCAGCTCCACCAGCTTCCTGAGCCACGCACCGGAGGCCAGAACCTCCTGCAGGTCGGCATGCCAATCCCAGCCTCCAGCCGTGCCGGGCCTGTTCATGCGCCCTTCGACGCCGAGGAGCAGCACATCCTGCAGGGGCAGGATCGCGACGTCGGCCCGTGCGGAGACCACCCGCTCGCACAGCTCGATGGCGCGCTCGCGCGTCTTCTCGGGCGTCTCGTCCTCCTTCGCCTTCCCCTCGCACCATTCGAGGATCGTCGCGGTGTCGTGCGTGCCCGTGAACGCCACGGTGTCGGGCGCCGGCTTGAAGCGCTTGAAGACGTCGCCGCCGGCGAACTGCACCACGCTCATGCCCGGCGCGCCGACCTCGGCGAGCAGCGCGCGGACGCCCGGCGTGATGGTGCCGAGGTCCTCGGCAAGAATCGGCAGCGGCCCGAAGCGGTCGTACGCAGCCTGGAAGAGCGCCTTGCCCGGACCGAAGATCCAGGTGCCGTCGGCAGCGGTCGTGCCTGCAGGGATACCGAAATACGAGGAGAAGCCCACGAAGTGGTCGAGGCGCACGTAGTCGTAGAGCTTGAACATGCGCGCGAGCCGCTGCATCCACCAGTCGAAGCCGGATGCAGCCACGACGTCCCAACGGAACGTCGGGTTGCCCCAGAGCTGCCCGTCGGGTGCCAGCGGATCGGGCGGAGCACCGGCAAGAAGTGCCGGATTGAAGATGTCGGGATGCGCCCATACGTCGGCAGAATCCGCAGCAACGTACATGGGCATGTCGCCGATGATCGAGATGCCACGCTCGTTCGCGTAGTCGCGGGTGAACTCCCAGTCGCCCTGGAAGAGCATCTGCTGTGCCATGCAGCGGCGGATGCCCAGCTTGAGGGCCTTGTCCTTGAGAAGCTCGGGTGTGTAGGTGCGGTACTTCTCCGGCCACTCCCACCACGGGGAATCGTCGCCGAGCAGCTCCTTGATCGCCGTGAAGCATGCATACGGCTCGAGCCACGCGGCGTTCTCGCGCACGAACCGGCACCCGCGCTTGACGTCCTTCTCGGCCAGCCGCATCCCCTCGCTGTTGTGGCTCGGCATGAGCGCTGGATTGCCCGCGAACGCCGAGAGGCCCGCATACGGGGAGCCCCACTTGTCCGTGGGGTTGATCGGCAGGATCTGCCAGTAGCGCACGCCCGCCTCGTGCAGCCAGTCGATGAAGCTGAGCGCGGAATGCATGGTGCCGGGCTTGCCGGGCGCCATGCGGTCGGGCAGGCTCGTGATGTGGGCGAGCACGCCCACGCCGGGCTCGAGCGGCCTCTGGAGGCGCTCCGCCTCGTGGAAGTGGAGCACCGCCGAGCCGAGCGGCCAGAGCGTCATCGTGCAGGTCTTCCCGTCATCCGAGACGAGCGGGACGCGCCCGGAGATGACGTCGGTCACCTGGCTGGCCGCCATGGGAAGCTCGACCTCGTGCGTCTTCTTCGTGCTCGCGTTCACGAGCACGCAGACGCAGGAGCCATCGTCATCGTCGCGGCGCCAGAAGCCGAACACGTCCTCGCCCTCGGAGAAGGGCTCGCAGGTGCCGTTCACCAGCACGGGAAGCACCTTGCGCACCCCGATGGCGTTGCGGTAGATCGTGGGGCAGTAGGGATCGCCGCCCTCCCAGGGGAAGGTGCCGCGGTTGTAGGGGTCGCGGAAGCCCTCGAGACCCGCCTCATCGCCGTAGTAGACGCAGGGCACGCCGGGCAGCGTCATCTGCAGCAGCGCGGCGAGCCAGAGGCGCGAGCGCGCGAGGGCCTTCTGGCCGTCGTCGAGCTTGTATGCCGCGCGCTTCGCGTCGGTCAGCTCGTCCTGCTCGGGCGCTCCGCCCAGGATGGTGAACAGGCGCATGCGGTCGTGGGTGCCGAGGACGTTCAGGCAGTTCGCCAGCGCCTCGGGCGGGTAGTTCTCGATGAGCTGCTCGAGCACGTCGGACAGCTCGGAGGCGGTCGCCTTGCCGGTGAGGTAGCGCAGGATGCCCGCACGCAGCGGGTAGTTCATCACGCCGTCGAGCTCCTCGCCCTGGAAGTACTGGCGGAGCTCGCCGTACGCCCACTTGTGGGTCGCATCCTCCCACACCTCGCCGATGACGAGGGCATCGTCCTTCTCGGCGGTCGCAGCTGCCTTGAGCTCGCGGATGAAGGAATCGGGCAGCTCATCGGCCACGTCGAGGCGCCAGCCGCGCGCGCCGGCGCGCAGCCACCTGCGGACGATGCCGTCCTCGCCGTTGATGTAGTCCCGGTATCCGGGGTCGGTCTCCTCGATGTCGGGCAGGTCCTTGACGCCCCACCAGCAGCTGTAGCTGCCGTCCTCCTCCATCTTGTACCACGTGTGGTACGGGGAGGACGGATCCTGCGCCGCGCCCACGTCGGGGTAGTTCCCGAGCGCGTTGAAGTAGCGCGAGTCGCGGCCGGTGTGGTTGAAGACGCCGTCGAGGATGACGGAGATGCCGTGCGCCTCCGCATCGGCGCAGAGCGCGCGGAACGACTCCTCGTCGCCGAGCAGCGGATCGATGCGCTCGTAGTCGGCCGTGTCGTAGCGGTGGTTGCTCGCCGCCTCGAAGATCGGGTTGAGGTAGAGCGCGGTGATGCCGAGCGCCTCGAGGTAGCCGAGCTTCTCGCGGATGCCCTCGAGCGTGCCGCCGTAGAAGTCCCAGGCGAGCATCTCGCCGGCCTTCTCGTCGAACTCGTAGGAGACGGGCTTGTCCCAGTCCTCGACGAGGCGGCGCTTGGGTCCCTTGCGCGGGGCGTCGAGCGTCTTGGCACGCTCGCGCCAATCGTCGCCGCGGGCGAAGCGGTCGGGGAAGATCTGGTAGACGATGCCGTTGCGGTACCAGTCGGGCTGCACCGCGCGCGGCTCGTACACCGTGATCTGGAACGAGGGCGGATCGCCGTAGTGGAACGCGCCCTCCCCCACCGCGTGCTCCTCGCGGGCACCGTAGCGCCACACGCTGCCGTCGGACGAGGTGATGTTGAAGCTGTACCAGATGACGCCGGTCTTCTCGGGCGCGAACTCCGCGGCGTACCTGACGGCGGAGCCGTTCCCGCTGCCGGGCTGCATCGGGATGAGACGCTCGCCCTCGCCGTCGATCCACAGACGCAGATCGACAGCGCGGGGCTCGTCTTCCCACACATCGATGGACAGCTTGACGGTGCCGCCCAATTGGGCGGCACCGAAGGGTATTCTGTAGTCGCTGAGCGACGTTACATGTCGTGCTTGCAAGTAATTACCTCTTATTCCAGGGGATGACCTCGGGATGGAGCGAATGGAACAGGTTGAGATAGTCCACCGCGGCGCGGTCCCACGAGAAGTCCGTGGTCATGCCGTGCTTCTGCAGCTCACGCCATGCATCCTTGTTGTCGCGGTAGATCCAGCAGGCGGTGAGCAGGCAGTCGGCCATCTCGTCGGCGTTCATGTTGGCGAACGAGAAGCCCGTGCCCTCGCCGGTGAACTGGTTGTACGGCTCGACGGAGTCCTTGAGGCCGCCCGTCTCGCGCACCACGGGCAGGGTGCCGTAGCGCATGGCGATCATCTGCGACAGGCCGCACGGCTCGAACTCGGACGGCATGAGCAGGATGTCGCCGCCCGCGTACATGCGGTGGCTGAGCGCGTTGTCGAACGTGATGCGCGCGCACATCTGGCCGGGATAGCGATCCTGGAAGTAGCGGAACGCCTCCTCCTGGTCGGCATCGCCGGTGCCGAGCACGATCATCTGCACGCCGTCGGACATGATGCGGTCCATGGCGTAGCGCACGAGGCCGAGGCCCTTCTGGTTGGTGAGGCGGCCGATCATGACCACGAGCGGCGCGTTCTCATCCTGCCAGAGCCCGCACTCCTCCTGGAGGGCGCGCTTGGCCTCCTTCTTGCCCGACATGTCCTCGACGCTGAAGTGATGCTCGATGAACTTGTCGGTCTCGGGGTTCCAGATGTTCTGGTCGATGCCGTTGAGGATGCCCGACAGGATGGACGAGCGACGGCGGAACATGTAGTCGAGGCCCTCGCCGAAGAACGGCATCTGCAGCTCGACCGCGTAGGTCGGGCTCACGGTGGTGAGCAGGTCGGAGTAGCAGAGCGCGCCCTTCATGAAGTTGATCGAGCGCTCGTCGCAGCGCAGCTGGTCGGCGGCGGCGGGGATGTGGCCCACGCCGAGGATGTCGTCGAGCAGCTGGTCGCCGAACTGGCCCTGGAACTTGACGTTATGCACCGTGAACACGCACTTCACGTTGTTGCAGGCATCGCTCTCGCGGTAGAACTCGCGCAGGAACACGGGCACGAGGGCGGTCTGCCAGTCGTTGCACATGCAGACGTCGCATTGAAGCTCCGGGAAGAACTCGATGGCCTCGCAGATGGCCTTGGAGAAGAACGCGAAGCGCTCGCCATCGTCGAAGTGGCCGTAGATGGTATCGCGCTTGAAGTAGGCCTCGTTGTCGAGGAAGTAGAAGTCGACGCCGTCGTACTCGAGATGCTCGACGCCGCAGTACACGCTGCGCCATGCCAGGGGCACGTACATCTCGCCCAGATGCTCCATCTTCTCCTGGTACTCCCAGGGGATGGTGCTGTACTTGGGCATGATGACCGCGCACTTGGCGCCCTCGGCGTTGAGCGCCTGGGGCAGCGAGCCCGCGACGTCGCCCAGGCCGCCGGTCTTGGCGAAGGGCACGGCCTCGGAGGTCGCGAGCAGGATCTTGAGCTTTCTTCTCGTTGCCATGGTGTCCCCTCTTTAGTCGCGAGCCTTGCCCTTGGCCAGGACATCCTCGGCGGTACCCTTGAGCACGGTGCCCGCGGGGATGACGTTGTTGCGGTCGATGATCGCGTGGTCGACCACCGCACCGCTCTTGATGACGGTGCCCTGCATGATGATGGAGTCGGTCACGACCGCGCCCGGCTCGACGATGACGTTGCGGGAGAGCACGCTGCCGTCGACGGTGCCGTAGATGCGGCAGCCGGCGGAGACGAGCGACCTGGTGACCTTGGAGCCAACCTCGTTCTTGGCGGGCGGGGTGTCGTGCGTCTTGGTCTTGACGTAGCGTCCGCTCGGGAACAGGGCAGCATAGATCTCGGGATCGAGCATGTCCATGTTGGCGCGGTAGTAGCTCATCTTGTTGAAGATGGCCGCGCAGTAGCCCTCGTACATGAAGGTGTTGATGGTCAGCGGAGCGCCATGCGTGAGGGCCGCCTCGATGAGGTCGAGGTGGTCGTTCGCGGCGTACCAGTCGAGCATGTCGAGCAGCAGCGAGCGCTTGACCACGAAGGTGTCGAGGAACGCGAGCTCACCCTCCTTGACGCCGTACTTCATGCTCTTGACCACGCCGTCCTCGGCGTCGAACGCCACGACGTCGGCGTCGTCCTCGTTGGCGATCTTCGTGTACGCGGTGATGTCGGCGCCGCTCGCGATGTGGGCCTCGACGAGCTCGTTGAGGTCGGCGTTGAAGACGATGTTGGCCGAGGAGAAGACCACATAGCCGTCAGCGCTGCGCTCGAGCATGGCGCGGTTCGTGATGAGGTCGCGGATCAGGAAGCGGGAGCCCACGCGGGCGGTGCCGAAGGCGGTGCCCGGAAGGATGAACAGGCCGCCGTTCTTGCGGGCGAGGCTCCACTCCTTGCCGGCGCCGAGGTGGTCGGTGAGGGAGCGGAAGTTCTTGGGCATGATCACGCCGATGGTGCGGATGCCGGCGTTGACCATGTTGGACATCGGGAAGTCGATCACGCGGTAGCGGCCGACATAGGGCACTGCGGCGATGGGACGATCGGCTGAGGTGAAGTCCTTCTCCTTGGACGTGTAGTTGCAGGTGATGATGCCGATAACCTTAGCCATCGTCTACTCCCCCTTCCTGACCACATCGCCGTTTCCGACGGTGGCGGTATCTGCGTCAAGTGAGCCGAGGGTGGCACCGGCTTCGACCACGACCTTGTCGCCGAGGATCGCGTTCACGACCTTGGCGCCGGCCTCGATGCGCGCGCCGGGGAGCAGGACGGCCTGCTCGACCACAGCGCCCTCGCCGACGAAGACGTCATGCGCGAGGATCGAGCGGGTGACCTTGCCGAAGATCTGGGCGCCGTTGTCGACGAGACAGTCCTCGACCTCGGCGTTCGGGCCGTAGAATGCGGGCGGGCGCGTGGACGAGTTGCTCATGATCGGGAACTCGTTGGTGAAGATGTCGAACGCGGGCTCGGACCCCAGCAGGTCCATGCTCGTCTCGAGGTAGCTCGAGATGGTGCCGACGTCGCGCCAGAAGCCTTCGAACTTGTAAGTGAAGAGGCGCTTGCCATCGGCGAGGAGCTTCGGGATGATGTCGCCGCCGAAGTCGTGGCTGGAGTTGGAATCGACCGCGTCCTCCTCGAGCGTCTTGATGAGGAGATCGGCGGTGAAGATGTAGATGCCCATCGAGGCGAGGTTGCTCTTGGGCTCCTTGGGCTTCTCGACGAACTCGAGGATGCGGCCCTCGTCGTCGCAGTTCATGATGCCGAAGCGGGAGGCCTCCTCCCAGGGCACGGGCATGACGGCGACGGTGAGGTCGGCGTTGTTGTCCTTATGGCACTGGAGCATGTCATGGTAGTCCATGCGGTAGAGCTGGTCGCCCGAGAGGATGAGCACGTACTCGGGATCGTTCTGCTTGAGGTAACCCAGGTTCTGGGTGACGGCGTCCGCCGTGCCGGCATACCAGGAGCCGCCCGTCTGGGTCGCGAACGGAGGCAGGATGGAAACACCGCCGCCGCGCTCGTCGAGGTTCCACGCCTCGCCGGTCCCGATATAGGAATGCAGCAGGTAGGGGCGGTACTGCGTCAGAACACCCACCGTATCGATGCCGGAATTCGCGCAGTTGGACAGCGGGAAGTCGATGATGCGGAACTTTCCGCCGAACGAAACCGCCGGTTTCGCGACATCACTGGTGAGAACGCCCAACCTGCTGCCCTGCCCACCGGCAAGGAGCATTGCGACGCACTCCTTCTTGCTCATACGGACTCCTTTCGATGAACCTGTATTCCTTACCCCACTCTAAATATGCCAAATATCATCCGCATACTCGCGAATGGTTCGGTCAGATGAGAAGTATCCAGCCTTGGCGGTATTGTGGATGGCCATCTTGCGCCATGCCGCCTTGTCGCTGTAGCTGGCGGTGAGCTCCTCCCACGCCGTCACGTAGGAGTAGAAGTCCTTGAGCACGAGGTCGTGGTCGTTGTTGACCATGAGCTCGTCGCGGATGCTGTCGAAGTTGCCCGAGAGGCGGCCGAGAGTGCCGTCGGTCAGCATGTCGACGATGCGGCCCAGGCGGGCGCGGTCTGCGTTGTAGGCGTCCCATGCCCAGTAGCTGTGGTTGCGGCGCAGCTCATCGACCTCGGGCGTGCGCATGCCGAAGATCTTGATGTTGTCCTCGCCCACGAGACCGCAGATCTCGACGTTTGCGCCGTCGTAGGTGCCGAGCGTGATGGCGCCGTTGAGCATGAGCTTCATGTTGGAGGTGCCGGACGCCTCGGAGCCCGCCCACGAGATCTGCTCGGAGATGTCGGTGGCCGGATAGATGAGCTCCGCGTTGGAGACCGCGAAGTTGGGCACGAAGGCCACCTTGATGTGGTTGTTCACGCGCGTGTCGTTGTTGATGACGTCGGCCACCGAGTTGATGAGGCGGATGACCTCCTTGGCGAAGGTGTAGCTCTGCGCCGCCTTGCCCGCGAAGATGAAGGAGGTGGGATGCGGGCAGAAGGTGGGATCTGCCAGCATGCGGTTGTAGATGTCGAGGATCTTGAAGACGTTCAGCAGCTGGCGCTTGTAGGCGTGGAAGCGCTTGACCTGCACGTCGAAGATGGTCGAGGTGTCGAGCGACACGCCGGTGGCCTTCTTGATGTAGGCCGCGAGGCGCTCCTTGTCGGTCTGCTTGGACATGGCGAAGCCGCGCTGGAAGCTCGGGTCGTCCTCGAAGCGGACGAGCTTCTCGAGCTCCATGGCGTCGACCATCCACCTGTCGCCGATGGCGTTGGTGATGAGCTTGGCGTAGGAGGGGTTGGCCTCGGCGAGGAAGCGGCGGTGCGTCACGCCGTTGGTCTTGTTGTTGAACTTCTCGGGCGTGAGCTCGTAGAACGACTTGAGGGTCGACGACTCGAGGATGCCCGTGTGGAGGGCGGACACGCCGTTCACGGAGTGCGAGAAGATGACCGAGAGGTTGGCCATGCGCACCTGGCCGTCCCAGAGGATGGCGGTGTGCTTGAGGTGGTCGTACCAATCGTCGCGGTCATGCGGGAAGGAGTCGCGGAAGCGGCGGTCGATCTCGTCGATGAACATGTAGGTGCGCGGGAAGAGCTCGCGGAAGGTGTTGATGGGCCACTTCTCGAGCGCCTCGGGCATGACCGTGTGGTTGGTGTAGGAGATGGTCGCGCAGGCGATCTTGAAGGCGAGGTCGAAATCGACGCCCTTCTCATCGACGAGCAGGCGCATGAGCTCGGGGCCGCACATGGCGGGGTGCGTGTCGTTGGTGTGGATGCAGACGCGCTCGCCGAGGTGCTCCCACTGGTTCTCGCCGAACTCCTTCTCGTAGGTGCGCAGGATGGTCTGCAGGCCCGCGGAGACGAACAGGTACTCCTGCTTGAGGCGCAGGATCTTGCCGTGGTCGCCCGAGTCGTTGGGATAGAGGATCGTGGCGATGGCCTCGACATCGGTGCAGAACTTGTTGGCCTTGGCGTAGTCGCCCGCGTTGAAGGCGTCGAGGTCGAAGTCGACGGAGTAGGGCTCGGCACTCCAGAGGCGCAGCTTGTTGACCCTCTTGCCGCCGTAGCCGACGATGGGGACGTCGTAGGGCACGGCGAGGACCTTGCTGCCGCCCTCCTGGGTGAACCAGTACTTGCCGTTGGCGTCCTCGTGGCGCACGACGTTGCCGCCGAACTGCACGACGACCGAGCTCTCGATGGCGCGGCGCTCCCACGGGAAGCCGTGGGCGAGCCAGTTGTCAGTCTTCTCGACCTGGCGGCCGCCCTCGATCTCCTGGCGGAAGAGGCCGTAGCGGTAGCGCATGCCGTTGCCGTTGCCCGAGAAGCCCTCGGTGGCCATGGAATCGAGGAAGCATGCGGCGAGACGGCCGAGGCCGCCGTTGCCGAGGCCGGGGTCGGCCTCCTGGGCGCACAGGTCCTCGAGCGTGGTGCCCATCTGCTTGAGGCCGTCTGCGACCACGTCGCGGACGCCCAGGTTGATCAGGTAGTTGTCGAGCAGGGGCCCGAGCAGGAACTCGAGCGAGAAGTAGTAGACGCGCTTCTCCTTGGGGGTGTTGGACTCGACCTGCAGGTCGCGTGCCTTGAAGGCGACCATGCGGGCGAGGGCGGTGTAACGCTCCTGCGGCGTGGCCTCATCGAAGGACTTGCCGAGCGTTGCCTCGCAGACGGCGCGGTAGGTGTGGATGAAGTCCTTGTCGGACTCGAAGGACTTCTCGCCCTTGAGCTTGCGCATCAGGCCGCTGAAGCCCTGGAACATATAGCCCTGGAAAGAATCGGTCGTTGCCATGTAACTCCTCTCCGGTTCGGGCATGCGCCCGACCGTACGTCGTTGTGCGTGCTTGGTTTACTTCTTGGTCTTTGCCGTGGCCTTGGCGGTGCTCTTCTTGGCGGCGGGTTTCTTGGGGAGCGCGGCCGTGCGCTTGAAGACGAGGCCGGCGAGCGGCGGGACGCGCACGACGATGGAATCCTCGCGCCCGTTCCACGGAACGTCCTCGCTCTCGATGCGTCCCACGTTTGCCACGCCCGAGCCGCCGAAGGCCGGGTCGTCGGAATTGAAGATCTCCTCGTAGATGCCGCTCTTGGGCACGCCCATGCGGAAGTTCTCGTGGGCGTTGATGTCCATGTTGAGCAGGATCACCAGGTCATCCTTCTTGTGCTTGCCATGGCGGATGTAGGTGAGGACGGACTGCGTGTTGTTGTCGGCGTCGATCCACTCGTAGCCCTCGGTGCTGTAGGCCAGCTCCCAGAACGCGGGGTTCTCGTTGTAGAAGCGGTTGAGCGCGGCGATGTAGCGGCGATGCTTGCCGTGCGTCTCGAAGCGGTCGGCGAGGAAGTACTCGATGCCCTCGTAGTAGCGCCACTCGATGAACTGGCCGATCTCGTTGCCCATGAAGTTGAGCTTGCCGCCGGGGTGCGTCATCTGGTAGAACGCGAGCGCGCGCAGGCCCGCGAACTGGCGCCAGTTGTCGCCCGGCTGGCGGGTGATGAGCGAGCACTTGCCGTGCACGACCTCATCATGGGAGAGCGGCAGCACGAAGTTCTCGTTGAACGCGTACATGATCGAGAACGTGAGCAGGCCGTGGGCGCCGGGACGGAACGGGAAGTCGGCCTGCATGTAGTGCAGGGTGTCGTTCATCCAGCCCATGTCCCACTTGTAGTTGAAGCCCAGGCCGCCGACCTCGGGCGGATAGGTGACGAGCGGCCAGGCGGTGGACTCCTCCGCGATCATCATGACGTCGGGGTGGTAGGTGCCGATGGTGGCGTTGCACTTGCGGACGAACGCCACGGACTCGTCGTCCTCCTCGGTCCCGCGGCTGTTGAAGCGCTTCTGGCTGGGCTCGTCGATGCCGAAGTTGAGGTAGAGCATGGAGGTCACGCCGTCCATGCGGACGCCGTCGGCGTGGTACTCCTCGACCCAGTAGAGCAGGTTCGAGATGAGGAAGCTGCGGACCTCGCCGCGGCCCATGTCGAACTTGAGCGTGCCCCACGTGGGGTGGACGAAGTTCTCGTAGAGCTTGTTGCCGTTGAAGCGCGCGAGGCCGTGCGCGTCGGGGCAGAACCCGCCGGGAACCCAGTCGAGGATGACGCCGATGCCGGACTGGTGGCACGCGTCGACGAAGTGCTTGAACTGCTTGGGGTCGCCGAAGCGCGCGGTGGGCGCGAAGTAGCCGACGATCTGATAGCCCCAGGAGCCGTCGAACGGATGCTCCATCACGGGCATGAGCTCGATATGAGAGTAGCCCATGCGCTTGACGTAGGCCACGAGCTCGTGGGAGAGCTCGTCGTAGGTGAGGTAGGAGCCGGTGCCGTCCTCGGGCCTCTCGGGCCAGGAGCCGTTGCCCACGAGGCCGTCGTCATGGCGCTTCCAGCTGCCCAGATGCACCTCGAAGATGTTGAGCGGGCGCTCGCGGTGGTTCGTGCGCTTGCGTGCGGCCATCCACTCGCCGTCGCCCCACTCGTAGCCCGAGATGTCGAAGATGCGGGAGGCGTTGCCGGGCACCATCTCCGCCCAGTAGCCGTAGGGATCGGCCTTGTAGAGCTTCTCGCCCTGCGCGGTCTCGATGAGGAGCTTGTAGCGGTCGCCCTCCGAGACGTTCGGGATGAAGCCCTCCCACACGCCGCCGGTCGCGCTGCAGGTGAGCGGGTTGGCCTGCTCGTCCCAGCCGTTGAAGACGCCGATGACATGGACGCTGCGCACGTCGGGTGCCCATACGGCGAAATGGTAGCCGGCGACGCCGTCCTTCTCCGCGGGGTGGGCGCCGAGCTTCCCGTAGCTCTTGAACCAGTCGCCCTTTGCGAACAGGAACAAATCGTCCGGTGAGAGTTGCAGGGACGCATCGCTTGAAACCATGGCTTCTCCTTCGGTACGGGTCCTATTCGTGCACGTCTATTTTAACTAATGTGGGTACCTACACCCATGGCGATGTGCCCATCGGTTGTATCCTTGACATAACTCGAAGGGAGGATGCAATGCCGAGGGAGTCGAAACGCGCCAAGCGGGAGCGGGCCATCGAGGTGTGCCGGCGTATGGGCGAGCTGTATCCGCAGGTAGAGAGCGCTCTCTGGTTCCGCAATCCCTATGAGCTCGTGATCTCGGTGCTCCTCTCGGCGCAGACCACCGATGCTGCCGTGAACAAGGTGACGCCCGAGCTCTTCAGGCGCTGGCCGGACCCCGAATCGCTGGCCGCAGCCGATGTCGCCGAGGTGGGCGAGGTCATCCGCACCATCGGGTTCTGGCGCGCAAAGGCCGAGCATGCCGTCGGCGCTGCGCAGATGATCGTCGCGGATTTCGGCGGCGAGGTGCCGGGCACCATGGAGGAGCTCATCAAGCTGCCCGGGGTCGGCCGCAAGACCGCGAACATCGTGCTCAACAAGGCATACGGCGTGGTCGACGGCATCGCGGTCGACACGCATGTGTTCCGCATCTCTCGGCGCCTGCGCTTCTCGGATGCCCCGACACCGCTCGCGTGCGAGCAGGACCTGCTCGCGCTGCTGCCCCGCGAGCTCTGGGGACCGGTGAACGAGCAGTGGATCCATTTCGGACGCGACACCTGCACGGCGCACGCGCCCGCCTGCGACGGATGCCCGCTCATGGACCTCTGCCCGAGCTGCGGCAAGACCGAGGGCAACCCGGAGAAGAAGAAACGGTGATCTGGAGCTCTCCGTAACCCTAGACCGAGCTTTTCGCATCACGAAATGTCTGTGATGATGCAGATTTCAGGCATGCGAGATGGTATCGGCTATTTGCAATGCATATTAATGGCTATAACCAATCATTTCATGCATAGAATCCTGCATGTCTTTCTTGTGTCACAAGATTCTGCATCACCACAGACATTTTGATGCCTCTTCTTATGCGTCCCTGCTCCCTAAGAGGGATTTGAGCATGCCCGACCTCCGCAAAACAGCGGTTGTGCCACCCAGTAATGCACGTTTTCTTGCCATGCTCCTGCCCGAAAGGCTTTCCATCTGCATGAGCAGCTGTTCGAGGAACAAGTCGAACGCGGCATCTGTTTTGAAATCGTCGTACGTTGCCTGAAACACACGGATGCCCATGGTCTGGATAAGGCGCATACGCTGTTTGTCCCGCTTCGACTTCTCGAAGAGGGCGTCGCGTGAGCCGGCATCCAAAGCATCCCAATCACCGTATTCAGGGTGGAACTCCTCGCTCTCGTACTCGATATCGAGCGGTAGATTCTCGAAGAAGATGTCGGGATGGAATTGCCGCACGCTGGTAAACCTTCGATATCTCTCCCCTACGGGGACTGCCGCGTTGATCTTAGGTACCCCGAGACCAGCTCCTCCGCGGGAGATGGGCAGCCTCAACATGAGCGCAAGCACGCTTTCCATCGGAGATGCGGATCCGCCCATGAGGAATGCAGCCGCACGCCTCGCCTCTCCCATACCCCGGATTCGATTGCCCTTGAAGCGCTCGATGGAGTCCTTGATCTTCTGTGCGGATGTGACCGATTCGACCTGGTAGACGGGTCGGGTAGTCACGGGATAGCCCTGCCTGAAGGAGTATGTCCCGCAGAGCTCCATTCCGAGAAGAAGCAGCTGTGGAAAGGACATGGTCGCCGCTGCATCGATGAACAGAAGCTCGGGTCCTGCGATGCAGAATCCTGACCCGATCTTGATGAATGGTTTTCCGGGGAGATGGGATACGACCTGGCATGCGATTTCACCATGCCTCGAAATCCTCGCGGTATCGCGCGGCACGATGATGGAGAGGGGATGGTGTTTGGTTGGTGCGGAGAGCATCCCCAGACGCGTGCAGTCCTCTTCGGAGATCGGAACATACAACCCCGAGGCGATCGCCCCGACGGAATCGTTCCACGAGAGGGGGATGATGGATGCGCCCCTGTCGCATCTGAGCGAGCGGAGCATCCGACGGGCATATATGCCGGTGACCACGTAATCCATGGAACGAGCGTAGCTGCCAGGGATGTTGAAAAGCGCGGGAACCTGCCCAATGCGGGCGGCTGATATGCGGCAAGCGTGCAGATACCTTGCAAAAGAGATTCAAAAACGCGTTGACGCTGGGGATATGGTTTTCAGCTCACGATGATCGGATGGTGAAGAAGCCGCGCAATGACCCCCGATTCCAGGGATTTGAGCAGGATTCGCGGAGACGAACGGCGACCAGCGTCCCGAGCGTTGTTCAAAACCTGCCGAGCAGCGCTGCAAGATCGCGATAGTCGGGGATGACCATGCCGACGCCCGGCAGCGAGGCGAGGAAATCCGCATCGTACTCGGCGGTCACCGCCACGACGAGGCCCGCGCCGGAACGACGCGCCGCCTCGATGCCGGAGGGGGCATCCTCGAACACGGTGCAACGCTCCGCGGGAAGGCCGATCCTGTTCATGGCGCGCAGGAAGATGTCGGGCTCGGGTTTGCTCGGGAAGGTGCGGTCGTTGTAGACGATCGTATCGAGCGAGAACCAGCGATCGAGGTCGAGGCGCTCGAAATGGAACTCCATGTTGGAGAGCGGCGAGGCGGTCGCCATGTTGATGCGCACACCCCGCTCGACCAGCGCGTCGAGAAACTCGGGCAGCCCCTGCGCAAGCTGGCACTCGTCGGAATGCATGCGGCAGATCTCGCGGTAGAGATGCTCGCGCTCCAGCTCCGCGGCATCGGTCTCCGCCTGCGTCGGCCAACGCCCGAGCATGAACTCGAGGCACTCCCCGATGCTCACGCCGTGCAGATGGTAGGCGAAATCCTCGTCCGTGAGCTCGAGGCCGAGGTTGTCGCGCGCCCAGGTGCGCCATGCCAGCTCCTGGAACGGACCGTCCAGGATCATGGTGCCGTTGAAATCGAAGATGGCGCCGCGCTGCATGGTGACTCCTTATGGAAAGAGCCCCTGAAGAGGGGCTCCGAAGAATTCGTGGTGCGGCGTGAGGGATTCGAACCCCCGACCTTTTGATTCGTAGTCAAACGCTCTATCCAGCTGAGCTAACACCGCAGGGCAAGTAAATATCATGCTACGAGAACCACTCCGCGTCAAGCATCGAGTTCGGGAAATTGAAAGAATCATGAATCCATCAAATGGGCTCGCCCTAGGCTTCGAGCTCCCGGTAGAAGCAGCTGCGGTTGCCCGTGTGGCAGGCAGGACCGGGCGAATCGACGACCACGAGCAGGCAGTCCTTGTCGCAGTCGACGAGCACCTGCTTGACCTGCTGCATGTTCCCGCTGGTGGCGCCCTTGTTCCAGAGCTCGCCGCGCGAACGCGACCAGAACCACGTGGTGCCCGTCTCGAAGGTGAGCGCGAGCGACTCCGCGTTCATCCACGCCATCATGAGCACCTCGCCGGTGCCCTCCTGCTGGACGATCGCGGGGATGAGGCCCTGGTCGTTGAAGCGGAGCCCCTCCGCCACCGAGATACGCTCCATCGCTCCTCCTAGAAATCGAGACGCACGGGGATGCCCTCGCGGGCCATGTACTCCTTGACCTGGCGGATGCTGAAGGTGCCGAAATGGAACACGCTCGCCGCGAGCACCGCGTCGGCCTCGCCGTCGATGATGCCCTCCGCGAAGTGCTCGAGCTTGCCCACGCCGCCCGAGGCGATGACCGGGATGGGCACCGCGCGCGCGACGGTGCGCGTGAGCGGGATGTCGAAGCCGTCCTGGGTGCCGTCGCGGTCCATGCTCGTGAGCAGGATCTCGCCGGCGCCGCGCCGCGCGGCCTCCTCGGCCCATGCGATCGCATCGACGCCGGTGGGGATGCGCCCGCCGGCAACGTAGGCCTCCCACTTGTCGCCGTCGCCCACGCGCTTCGCGTCGATGGCGACGATGACCGCCTGGCTGCCGAACGCCCTGCTCGCGAGCGTGATGAGCTCGGGATCGCGCAGCGCCGCGGAGCACATCGAGATCTTGTCGGCGCCTGAGGCGATCATGGTGCGCGCGCCGGCGATGTCGCGGAACCCGCCGCCGACGGTGTAGGGGATGCGCAGCTCGGCGGCAGCGCGCGAGGCGAGGTCGATGGTGGTGGCGCGGTCGTCTGAGGTCGCGGTGATGTCGAGGAAGATCACCTCGTCGGCACCCTCGCGGTCGTAGACCTTCGCGAGCTCCACGGGGTCGCCCGCATCGCGCAGGTCGACGAAGTTGATGCCCTTCACCACACGGCCGTTCGTCACGTCCATGCAGGGAATCACGCGCTTGGTCAGCATGCCCCCTCCCCTCCTGCCGCGGCGAGGGCGTCCTCCAGCTTGAGGCTCCCCTCGAAGATCGCGCGGCCGCAGATGGCGCCCTCGATGACGTCGGGTCCGAGCGCCGCGAGGGCCGCGATGTCCGCGACCGACGCCACGCCGCCCGACGCGACCACGGGGAATCCCGCGACGGCGGCGATGTGCGCATAGGCTGCCGTGTCGATGCCGGTCTGCATGCCGTCGCGCGCCACATCGGTGAAGACCAGATGCTCGAAGCCCAGGTCCGCGAGACGCGCGATGAGCTCGTCGGCGGAGAGGGCCGCATCGTCGCGCCAGCCGTTCACCTTCACCCTGCCGTCTCGTGCGGCGATATCGGCAACGGCGTGGGCGCCGAACGTGCGGGCGACCTGCTCGGCGAAGGCGGGATCGCGCACGAGGGCGGTTCCCACGGCGACGCGCTCGACGCCGAGCGAGAGCAGCCGCTCGAACGCTGCCAGCGAGCGCACGCCGCCGCCCGCATCAACCCGGATGCCCTCGACACCGCAGATGGCGGCGATGGCGGAGGCGTTGGCCGCCTGCGCGGCAGCATCCTCCTCGAGCGTCGCCGAGAGGTCGACGACGTGGATCCAGGCTGCACCGCGGGAGCGGAACTCCTCGGCGACGGCCACGGAATCGTCGGAATAGACCTTCATCCGCGCACGGTCGCCGCGCTCGAGGCGCACGACCTTGCCGGCGATCAGGTCGATGGCGGGGAAGACGATCATGCGCCACCCCCTTGGACGAGGCGCACGAAGTTTTCCAGGATGCGCAGCCCCACGGTCGAGGACTTCTCGGGATGGAACTGCACGGCGAACAGGGTGCCGCCATCCCAGATCGCGCTTGGGAAGGCGCGGGTGTAGTCGGTGCGCGCCGCCACGACGCCGGGATCGACGTCGTCGGAGAGCGCGTAGCTGTGCGTGAAGTAGACGTGCGCGCCGTCCGCTACGCCCGCGAAGAGCGGACAGCTGCGGCCGACATCCGTGAGCTCGAGCTGGTCCCAGCCCACATGCGGCACCTTGAGCGTGCTGTCGTCGAGCCTGCGCACGGTGCCCTCGACCACGCCGAGGCCTTCGCACCAACCGCTCCCGGCCTCGTCGCCGCCCTCCATGATGAGATGCTCGCCCAGGCAGATGCCCAGAAACGGCACCTTGCGCGTGAGCGCGTCGACGAGCGCGGCGCCCTCGCCGGACTCGCCCAGAAAGCCCATGGCGTCCTCGAAGCTGCCCACGCCGGGCAGCACGAGCGCCTCCGCAGCGGCGATCTTGCCCGGGTCGTCGGTGATCTCGACCTCGGCGCCGACGTCGGAGAGGCTGCGGGCGACCGAGAGGAGGTTGCCCTTGTGGTAGTCGATGATGACGATGCGCGGCGCCATCTAGAGCACGCCCTTCGTCGAGGGGATGCCCGTGACGCGCGGGTCCTTCTCGCAGGCGATGCGCAGGGCGCGGGCGCAGGACTTGAAGCACGCCTCGATGATGTGGTGGGCGTTCGTTCCGGCGAGTTTGCGCAGGTGCAGGGTAATGCCCGCCTCGCGCGCGAACCCGATGAAGAACTCCTGCGCGAGCTCGGTGTCGAACGTGCCCACCTTGGTCGGCTCGATCGGCACGTCCCAGTAGAGGCCGCCGCGCCCGGAGATGTCCACGGACGCGAGGATGAGGGCCTCGTCGAGCGGCACGATCTGGCTGCCGAAGCGGCGGATGCCCGCGCAGTCGCCGAGCGCCTGGCGCAGGGCCTTGCCGAGCGCGATGCCCGTGTCCTCCACGGTGTGGTGGTCGTCGACCCAGGTGTCGCCCTCGACGTGCACGTCCATGTCGATGAGGGAATGGCGCGAGAGCGCGGTGAGCATGTGGTCGAAGAAGCCCGAGCCGGTCGAGATGGCGTAGACGCCGGTGCCGTCGAGGTCGACCGAGAGCTCGATAGCGGTCTCGCCGGTCGTGCGGGTCACGGACGTGGTACGTGTCATAGCTCGTCCTCCTTCAGGGAAAGGATATCGATGAACGCCTCCACCACGGCGGCGCACTCCTCGGGCATGCCCACGGTGATGCGCAGGCAATCCGCGAGGCCGGGCGTGGCGGAGAAGTCGCGCACGAGGATGGAATGCTCGTCGCGCAGCAGCTCCCACACGCGATGGGCATGCGGCACGCGCACGAGCAGGAAGTTCGCAGAGCTCGGCCACACGGTGAGACCGTCGAGCTTGGCGAGCTCGGAGGCCAGGATGCCGCGGTTCTCGCAGAGCTCCGCGATGGTGGGCGCGAACCGCGCGCCCTCGCGCACGACCGTCTCGGCGACGGCCTGCGAGAAGGAGTTGACCGAGTAGGGCTGACGTACGGCGGCGAGCGCGGAGACGATCGCCGGCGCTGCGAGCACGTAGCCGATGCGGCCTCCCGCCAGCGCGAACGCCTTCGAGAGCGTGCGGAGCACCACGAGGTTGGGGCAGCGGTCGAGCAGCGTCGCGGCGCTCGGGGCGCTCGGGGCGCCCGCGAACTCCATGTAGGCCTCGTCGGCGAGCACGAGCCCGTCGGTCGCGGCGCAGAGCTCCTCGATGAACGCGAGGGGCGTGAGGGTGCCCGTGGGGTTGTTGGGCGAGGTGACGATGGTGATGCGCGCGTCGGCAGCCTCGGCGAGCAGCGCGTCCTCGTCGACCGCGAAGGTCTCGGGATCGCGCGGGACGTCCGCCACCGTGCACTCGCAGAGCTCGGCGTAGAGGCGGTAGATCGAGAAGGTGGGCGGGCAGTCGACCACCTTCGCCCCTCCCCCGCCGAACGCGAGGAACAGGTTGAAGATGAGCTCGTCGCCGCCGTTGCCCACGATGACCTGGCCTGATTCCAGGCCGTACAGGGAGGCGAGCCTGCCGCGGAGCCTGGTGGCGAGCGGGTCGGGATAGCGGTTGGCCTTCACGTCCCCGAGCGCGCGCATGACCTTGTCGTAGACGTAGACCGGCATGCCGTAGCTGTTCTCGTTGGCCGAGAGGTTGATCGAGACGGGCGTGAACTTGGGATCGTAGGGCTCGAGCGCAGCCGCGCTCGGGCGCATGAGGTCGCGGATGTCACGCATCGGGGGCACCCCCCGCCTCGAGCGCCTCACGGCGCAGGCGCACCGAGAGCGCGTGGGCCCAGAGGCCCTCGGCGGCAGCCAGCGTCTCGGTGGCACGGGCGTCGGCGAGCACGCCGGCAGGCGTATAGGTGCTCACGGTGGAGCGGGTCACGAAGTCCCACACGCCGAGCGGGTTGGAGAAGCGCGCGGTGCCGCCCGTGGGCAGGGTGTGGTTGGGGCCGGCCACGTAGTCGCCCAGCGGCTCGGAGCTCCACGGACCCACGAAGATGGCACCCGCGGCGCGCACGCCGTCGAGCAGCTCCTCGGCGTCTTCGCAGTGGAGCTCCAGGTGCTCCGGGGCGATGAGGTTCACGGTATCGAGCACGGCCTCGGTGCTGTCGCAGACCACGCAGATGCCGTTGTCGTCGAGCGAGGCGCGGGTGATCTCGGCGCGCGGGCTCTGCTCGAGGAAGGCGTCGATCGCGGCGAGCACCTGCGGGACCAGCCCGGCGTCGCGCGTGACGAGGTAGCAGGCGGCCATGGGGTCGTGCTCGGCCTGGGCCATGAGGTCGGCCGCGACGATGCGCGGATCGGCCGCGGCATCGGCCACGACGCAGACCTCGGAGGGACCGGCGATCATATCGATGCCCACATCGCCCGACACGGCGCGCTTGGCTGCGGCCACGTAGGCGTTGCCGGGACCGACGATCACGTCGACCGCGGGGATGGAGGCGGTGCCGTAGGCTGCGGCGGCGATGGCCTGCGCGCCGCCGACGGCGTAGACCTCGTCCACGCCCGCCACCGATGCGGCGGCAAGCGTGAAGGGCGAGATCGAGCCGCCTGCCTGCGGCGGGGTGAGCATGATGACGCGCTCCACGCCCGCGACCTTGGCGGGGATGCAGTCCATGAGCACCGTGGACGGGTACTGGGCGCGCCCGCCGGGCACGTAGATAGCCGCGGACGAGACGGGCAGCACGCGCACGCCGAGGCGCACGCCGTTCGCACGCTCGTAGGTCCACGACCGCTCGCGCTCGAGCTCGTGCTCGTGGAACTCGCGGATCTGCGCGGCTGCATGCTCGAGCGCCGCGAGGAACTCGGATGAGACGGCGGCGCGGGCCGAAGCGACGGCATCGTCGGAGACGCGGAAGCTGTCGGGGCAGGAGCCGTCGAACTTCAGGGTGTAGGCGCGCACGGCCTCGTCTCCGCGCTCGCGCACATCGTCGACGATGGCCTGGGCGGCGGAGATGACGGATGCGGGCAGCGTGCCGGCGGCGCGCAGGTCGGCGCGGGTCAGACGATCCGAACCGGCGAGGACCATGGTTTTCATGTTCTCTCCCCTTTCTAGCGGGCGAGGCGTTCCGCAAGCGCGCGGATGCGGCCGTCGCAGCGGTATGCGGCGGGGCTTGCGAAGAAGCGTGCGGAGAACGACATGATCTCATCGACCGCCACGAGGTTGTTCTCGGCGAGCGTGGTGCCGGTCGCGGTGATGTCGACGATGCGGTCGGCCATGCCGAGCAGCGGCCCCAGCTCGATGTTGCCGTGCAGGGTCACGATGTCGACCTGCTGGCCGACGCTGTCGTAGTACGCGCGGGTGAGGTTGGGGTACTTGGTGGTGACGCGCACGGTGCCGCGCCAGGCAACCGCGCCCTCGATGGCGTCGTGGGCGCCGACGGGCTCGGCCACGCACAGGCTGCAGCCGCCGAAGCCGAGGTCGACGAGCTGGACGAGGTCGAGATCGGCCTCGAGCAAGGAGTCGCTGCCGCAGATGCCGCAGTCAGCGCCGCCATGGGCCACGAACGCGGGGGCGTCGGTGGCGCGCACGATGACGTACTCCACATCGCCCGCGGGGATGACCAGCTTGCGGCCGGGGTCGGCAAGCTCGTCGACGGGCAGGCCGGCATCGGCGAGCGCGGCGATGGAGTCCCTCATGAGCGAGCCCTTGGGAACCGCGATGCGCAGGGGGCGGCCTGCGGGACGCGAGGTCACCAGGCCCGACTCGCCCTGCTCGCCGAGCACCTCCTGGAGGCGCTCGATCGACAGCGCGAAACCGCAGGCCGAGACGTCGTCACGGCCGAAGTTGCGCAGCACGGAATCGTAGCGGCCTCCGGTTGCGAGCGCTGCGGGGATGCCGTCGGAATAACCCTTGAAGATGAGGCCCGTATAGTAGTCGAACGAGTTCATGACCGAGAAATCGAAGGTGGCACGCCCGCTCTCGAACAGGTCTCGGCATCCGTCCACAAGCTCGGTGAGCTCGGATGTGCCGCGCAGGGACTTCTCGATGCCCACGGAGGAGAGCAGCTCGTCGAGGACGGCGATGCACTCCTCGCCGCCGGAGAGGCGGACGAGCCGCTTGAGGGCTGTCGATGCAGCGGGAGCGAGCGCGGAGGATGACTCGACGAGCTCGTCGATGCCGACGAAGTCGGAGCAATGCACGAGGCGTTTGGCCTCGGCACGGAACGCGTCGGTGGGCGCGCAGGCGGAGAGCAGCGCTTCGAGCGGGGCAACCGAGCCCAGGACGATTTTCCAGCTGGGAACGGCGAGCGCCTCGAGCACCTCGGCGAGAAGGAGCACGGCCTCACGCTCGGCTGCGGCGCCCTTCTCGCCCACAAGCTCGATACCCGCCTGGGTGAACTGGCGGGGCTGGCCGCCAAGGGCCGATTCCTCGCGCACGACCGGAGCCTGATAGCGCAGACGGACGGGCAGGTCCTCCCTGCTCACGCGCCCGGCGATCATGCGCGCGATGGGCAGCGTGTTATCGGGACGCAGCATCAGCAGGCCGCCGTCGGAGTCGAAGAGCTGGAAGGGAAGGTCGGAGATGGCGCTGCCCTGCTCGAGCGTCTCGCGGACCTCGAGGAGCGGGGTTTCGACCGGGAGGTAGCCATGATGCGCGAAGCACTCCCGGATGGTGGTTGAGATGCGCTCGCGGACGAGCGCTTCGTGCGGCAGGATGTCCCTGAAGCCCGATGGGGTCGATAGCGCCACAGCATGCCTCCCTTCGCGATAGATGCGCACACTGTAGCAGATGGCAACGGGAAGGGAGGGAGGACGAGCCGAGACGTAACAAGGATGTGCCGATTAGGCCCATCCGATCCGCTCGTGAATCCTGTCAAAGGGACAGGGTATTTGACAGGTAAGCCGCTTACGTGACAAATGGCCAGTCTATTTGCCAACAATCAGGCGCGTTCGAGACGCTCGTGCACGGTGCGGCGGAAGCGCAGCAGCACGAAGGCGCTCATGATGGCGCAGAGCACGAACGTCACCGTGCTGTTGAGCCAGAGGCCGTCCAGGCCGAGCGGCCAGAGGGCGAAGAGCACCGCCAGCGGGAAGATGCACTCCATAGCCACCGAGACGAACGAGGCGAGCCTCACCTGGCCCACCGAGATCATGAACGACTGCGTCGCGAACGTGAACCACTTGAGCAGCATCGAGAACGAGAACAGCCCGAGGGCGTGCACGGCCAGGGCTGTGAACTCGGCGTCGGCACCGGGCAGGAAGAGCACGACCATAAGCTTGGGGAACAGACGGATCACCGCGAAGCCCGCGATGCCAAAGACCGCGGACGCGGCGAAGCAGTACTTCTCGAGCGCCTTCACGCGGCCGAGGCTGCGCGCGCCCCAGTTGTATCCCACCGAGGGCTGCATCGCGTCGATCATGCCGTAGATGAGCATGATGAAGACCGACTGCACCGTCATGATGATGCCGTACACCGACACGGCCACCTCGCCGCCCAGACGCACGAGCGCGATGTTCATGAGGACCGAGAAGACCCTGCCCGAGGTGGTCTCGAGGAAGACGGGCATGCCGTACTTCACGATCTCGGCGAACATGTCGAGCGAGGGCTTGGGCATCGTGAACTTGAGGAGCATGCGGCCCTGGAAGAACGGCCAGAACGCCACGACGACCGCGATGATCATGGCGATCGAGTAGCCGAGCGCAGCCGACCACATGCCCCACCGGAACACGCCGAGGAAGAGCAGCTCGATGGCTGCGCCCGTCACCGCCATGGCCACGTTCACGAAGAAGCTGCGGCGGATGTGGCCGCAGATCCGCAGGAAGTTGTCGACCGAGTACGTGATGGTGGTGATGGGCAGGAACACGGAGAACACGCGCAGGTAGATGGCCCCGAGCTCGGCGAACTCGCCCTCCGCGCCCATGAGCGCCATCATGGCGTCCGCGCCGAGGAACAGCAGCAGCCCCATGACGAAGCCCGTCACCACGTTGAGCACGCACGCGAACGAGAACACCTCGTTGGCATGCTCGTAGTCTCCCTTGCCGAGGCTGATCGAGATGGGGACGGCAGAGCCGGAGCCGATCAGGTCTCCCAGCGCGAAGCCGATGATGATGATGGGGATGGCGAGGTGCAACGCCGCGAAGCACGTCTCGCCGAGGAAGGTGCCGATGAAGATGGCGTCGACGATCTCGTATGACGACGAGACGAGCATGCCCAGCGCGCCGGGAAGCGCCGCACGCATGAAGAGGCGCCCCGGGGGCGTCTCGGCGAAGAGCTTCTCGCTCTCGCGGATGGGATTGTCGGTGGTTGTCGTTTCCATAGGAAGATATGCTACTTGAGCTGCCCATTCACCGCAAGGACGTGACGATTCTCCTCGTAGGACTTTTGTCAACTTTTCCAGAGGAGGGCGCTCCTCCCGAATCGGGAGGGGCGCGCGGCCGAAACAAAAAGTTGACAAAAGTCCTACGAGGAGAATCGTCAGGCTTCGAAGACGACCTCGCCGCCGATGAGGGTGAGGACGGACTTCATCTCGAGCACCTCGGCGGGTGCGCAGGTGAAGAGGTTGCGGTCGAGCACGCAGATGTCTGCCTTCTTGCCGGCTGCCAGCGTTCCGAAGCGATCCTCGATGCCCATGGCGTAGGCGGAGCCGTAGGTGTAGGCCTTGAGGGCCTCGGCCATGGTGATGCGCTCCTCGGGGAACCAGCCCTCGGGGTTCGAACCGTCCTCGAGCATGCGGTACACGGCGCCGTAGATCTCCTCGCAGGGCTCGATGCCCACCACGGGGAAGTCGGAGCCCAGGTGGATGTTGGCGCCGCTCTCGATCATCGAGCGCAGCGGCCAGGAGAGGGCGGCGCGCTCGGGACCGACGGCGTCATCCTTCGCCAGGTCGGCCATGTCGAGCAGCATGTGCCAGGGCTGGAACGCGGGCGCGATGCCCATGCGGGCGTAGCGCGGCAGGTCCTCGGGCTGGACGGTCTCGTTGTGCTCGATGGAGTGGCGCAGGCCCTGCTTGCCGTAGAGCTTCTCGGCCTCCTCGAAGTCGTCGAGGATGGTGCGGATGGCGCGGTCGCCGATGGCGTGGATGCGCACGGCCATGCCGTTCTCGCACGCCTTGAGGATGGCGGCGCGCACGCGCTCGGGCTCCTCGGCAGCCTCGCCGCAGGTCTCGGGCTTGTTGGAGTAGGGCTCGAGCATCCAGGCGGTGTGGTCGGAGCACACGCCGTCGATGAACTGCTTGAGGCCGTTCCACTCGATGGTGGTGCCGGGGAAGTCGTACTTGGCAAAGATCTCGTCGGGCGTCATGGTCTCGACCTCGAAGAGGTCGGTGTACATGAACACGCGCAGCGGGAAGCGGCCGGCGCGGTTCATGTCGGCGAACACCTTGTAGGGGTTCTCAAGGGAGACGAACGTGGGGTTCACGGCGCCGACCGAGGTGATACCCAGGCTGTTGGCATAGTGGACGGTCTTCTCGAAGGACTCCATCGCACGTTCGATGGGCGGGTTGTAGACGGAGTCCATGAAGATGGACGCGGCGTTGTTGGAGAAGACGCCCGTGGGCTCGCCGTTCTCGTCCTTCAGGATCTTGCCGCCCGAGGGGTCGGGGGTGTCGCGGGTGACGCCCATCTTCTGCATGGCGCAGGTGTTGGCCGAGAAGGTGTGCAGGTCGACCTGCTGGAGGAACACCGGACGGTCGGAGATGTAGGCGTCGATCATGGCCGCCGTGGGCATCTCGGGGACCTCCCACTGGAACTGGATGATCTGCACGCCGAGGATCCACTCGTTGTCGGGATGCGCGTCGGCGAAGGCGCACACGCGCTCGATGGCCTGCTCGAAGCTCGTGCAGTCGATGAGGTTCACGCAGAAGTTGGGGTCGGTGGTCATCGAGCCCTGCGCGAAGTGGGTGTGGGAGTCGATGATGCCGGGCATGACGAGCTTGTCGCCGTAGTCACGGACCTCGGTATCGGGGCCGATGAACGGCGCAAGATGGAGGTCGTTGCCGCAGGTGAGGATCGTGTCGCCCTTGATGGCCACGCCGCCTGCGAAGGGCAGGCTGCCGTCGCCGGTGAAGACGGCGTTCGACTTGATGACGAGATCTGCAAGCATTTGGTGCTCCTTTCAGTGAAGGAGGAGCCTGCGGCAGAGGATGCCGCGGGCTCCAGAGGGGACGTGCTAGGCAGCGGTCGCAAGGCGCTTGTTCTCGCGGATGACGATGAGGATGCAGATGACGCCCGTGAGGATGTCGGCTGCGAGCAGGCCATACCAGACACCGGTGATGTTGCCGAACATGTTGCCGACGAGCACCATGAGCGGGCTGGCCAGGATGACGTAGCGGAGCAGGGAGACGATGGTGGCGGGCACGATCTTCTCGATGCACTGCAGGTAGGAGCTCACGTGCGTGCCCAGGAAGCCGAGGGCGGCGACCAGGATGAAGATGTGCACGGCCTCGACGACGGCCTCGGTGAGGACGGCGTCGCCACCGTCGAAGAAGTTCGCGATGGGAGTCGCGAAGACCCAGACGAGCGCGGAGAGCACGGTGATGACGATGATCTGGGCGATGGTGGAGTAGTTGAGGACCTCCTTCATGCGGTCGTACTTCTTGGCGCCGTTGTTGACGGAGGCGATGGGCTGCATGCCGTAGGTGAGGACGTTGCTGAACATCATGAGGATGTAGACGATGTAGCCGGAGATGACGCCGAAGGCACCGATGTAGAGGGACGCGTTCTCGCCGGAGACGGCGCCGATGGCGTTGGCGGCGACGACGTTGTAGATGAAGGTGCCGATCTGGGTCACGAAGAACGGGAAGCCGATCTTGAAGATCTCGCCCCACACGGCGAAGTCGGGCTTCATCTCGGCAGCGGTGATCTCGAGTTTGGACTTGCCGCCGATGAAATAGAAGATGCCCACGGCCCAGATGCCGATGGAGAGGCCGTAGTAGATGCCGGCGCCCACGGTGCCCATGTTGAGCACGAGGACGGAGAGGGCGAGCCATGCGATGGCGATGACGGCCGAGACGGTCATGAGGTTGGCGGACTGCTGAGGACGCTCATCGACGCGCAGGGTGGCGGCGAGCATCTGGCCGATGATGGTGAAGGGAAGGAAGAGGCCGAAGACGCGGGTGCCTGCCACGGAGTCGGCGAGGATGTCCTCGGTGGCACCGAAGAAGGTGCAGAGCGGCTCGGGGAAGAGCAGGAAGATGATGCCCACGATGACGGCGAAGTAGACGGTCATCCAGAAGCCCTGGCCGAAGGCATGCTTGGCGCCCTTGACGTCGCCCGCGCCCAGGCGGTTGCCGATGACGGTGGGCACACCGGTGCCGAAGAGGTTGCCGAACGACAGGTTGACGTACTCGGTGGACATGATGATCGAGACGCACGCGAGGCCGTGCGCGCCGAGGCCGATGCCCATGATGACGCCCTCGAGCACGACCATGATGATCTGGGCGAGCATGCCCTGGAACGTGATGAGGGAGTACTTGTTGTACGTGGGTTTGACGGGCTGGGTGAGGAGCTCGAGATCCTCTGCGGACTGGGCCGCGACTTCTTCTGCCATGATTCCCCTCCTAAAGAATGAATGGCGGATTGGGCGGGATGCCCTTTTTGCTGCCTTACACGTTGCGGGAAGGGGTTCAAGTTGACGAGACTACAAGAGGGTTAACCCCCGGCTTATACGGGATTAATCGCGGTTACACGGCTCTGAGCTGGGAATTTGCCATATGGTTCACTCCCCACCCAATCTCCCCTGCGCAACTCGCATTCCCACCCGACAGGTTTCTCGAAATGTCTGTGATGATGCAGGGAATCCGCAAGGCGACACATTCGAGCTCGTGGAATGCATATACGGACCCGTATTTCCAATAATCAAGATGCTTTGATTCACCAGAACGCAGCTCTCGCATGAAAGCTGCATCACCACAGACATTTCGTGCTTGCGTGGCCAGTGCCTAGTACTTCCAGAAGGCGTTGATGAGGTCCTGACGATGCTCCACGCCCGCCTTGGTGTAGATGCGGTGCATGTGCGCCTTCACCGTTCCCGTGGAGATGTAGAGCTGGGTGGCGATGCCCTGCGTATCCTTGCCCTCGATCGCGAGCCCCAGCACCTCGCGCTCGCGCTTGCTCATGCCGTGATCGTCGGCGAATCGCAGAAGCCGGCTCTCGAAATCGCGATGCTGCGAAACCTTCTCCGCTTTCGACCCCTCCTCCATGGGATGCTTGGAGAAGATCTGCATCACATCGCGGTTGTAGAGCATCATGCGCACGGCGCAGATGACCATGAGGATGTTCTCGCTCATGTTGCGCTCGGTGAGGTGCCAGAAGAAGTCGCGCACCCAGCCGTCCATCGCATCGAGGCGCAGGATGAGGATGAAGAAGATGTCCTCGGCAAGGATGAGCACGACGAGCACCAGCGCGATGCGCCAAAGGGTCGCCGAGCGGTCGATGCTGATGCGGTCCGTCTCGCTCGCGCGGTTGTTGCGCCACCACCACGCGAAGACGAGGGAGCCGAGGATGAGGATGTCGGAGATGCCCCAGAACACCATGGTGTGGAGGGCGTCCGAATGCGCGCCGATGGGAGCGGTGAGCACGGCAACGACAGCGTAGACGCCTGCGAAGATGGCCAGGTGGCGCTTCCGCACGGGCGCATGCACGCGCATGGCGACCCAGAGCCAGACGCAGGTGATGACGCAGACCCTGAGGATGATGTTGGCGACGGGGTGCGTGAGGCCCGTGTTGAAATACTCTTCCATCAGGGGCTTCGTGCCCTGGTATTCGTCGAAGAGGATCGTCGCCACATCGAGCGAGTACGCGAAGAAGCCGGCAGCGGCGGCCAGGCAGTCCTTGCGGTTGGTGAGCACCCAGACGGTCACGCTGGTGGAGCTTGCGGCAAGGGCGACCGCCATGAGCGCGACCGTATAGATGAACCACGCGTAATCCAAAGCCGCCTCCCATTCGCCGCAACAGGTTAATAATAGCGTGCGCGGACGCTATCAGAATTGCAACTTCGGGCAGCGGCGCGTCAGGACTCCGCGGTACCGAACGCCTCCCCGAACGTCTCGCTTACCGACGAGACGATGAGGTTGGCATGGTGATCCGCCTCGAGCACCAGATTGCGCAGCATCGCGAGCTCGCCCTTTCCCACCACCACGAGCAACACGGGGCTCATGTTGCGACGGCGGCCCTGCTCTGCCATGAGGCGCGTGCAGGAGAGGCCGAGCTCGGTGTTGATAAGTTCTTCGAGCATGTCGGGCTGATGCGAGATGACGTAGACGGCGCGACGGGTGTTTCCGCCGTCCACCACCATGTCGACGAGACGGCTCCCCACGTAGAGGCAGACCGCCGCATAGAGGGCATGCTCCACGCCGAATGCGAGCACGGATGAGAGGACGACCGCCATATCGGTCACCATGCTCGCAGTTCCGACGGAAAGCGTGCTGCGCTTCGCGATGAACTGGGCAAGCACGTCGGTGCCGCCGGTGCTGCCGCCCGCGCGGAAGATGAGGCCTACTCCGAAGCCGCACACCACGCCGCCCCAGATGGCGCAGAGCAGAAGGTCCCCGTCACCGAGAACGGGAACGAAAGGTGCGAGCAGGTCGGTGAGGAGCGCGGACGCCACGGCACCGGAGATGGTGCGCACGGCGTAGCGCAGACCGCCGGAGCGGTAGACCGGGATGAGGATGAGTGCGTTCATCGCCAGGACCAACGATCCGACGCCGATGCGGATGCCGAGATACCGCGTGACAAGCGCCGAGATGACCGTTGCGAGACCCGCTGCACCTCCTGCGGCGATGCCGTTGGGAATCTCGAAGCAGTTGAGGCCGATCGCGAAGATCGTAGAGCCCACGAGGATGAAGATGAGGTCGTGGGCGAGACCGCGGCGCAGGATATGGATAGGCATGTGGTATCACCTCGATCGGATGCTATGGCTTTTATCTTTCCGCTTCTATCATGCCCATGTGCAGGCATGCCAGCTGGTTTATTCGGGTTGTTTTTCAGCGGATGAGAAGCGCCCCGCCGAACCTGCCGACGGGGCGCGGGTTGACAAAAGTCCTACGAGGAGAATCGTCACTTCACCTTGGGCTGCTGCTGCGTGATGCAGTGGATGTTGCCTCCGCCGAAGATGACCTCCTTGGTGTAGATGCCGATGACCTCGCGGTCGGGGTATGCGGCCTGGATGTCCTTGAGCGCCTGCGCGTCGTTGGGATCGCCGAACTGCGGCACCAGCACGGCGCCGTTGATGGGCAGGAAGTTGAGGTAGCTGGGCTCGAAGGCGTCCTCGGGCGTGCGGGGCAGGCTGCCCTCGACCAGATCGATCGTGGAGGCCTCTTCCTCGGTCATGTACACGGACTTGGACGGCATGATCACCTTGTGGATCTTGAGCTTGCGGCCCTTGGCGTCCGTGGCCTCAGAGAGGGTCTTGTAGGCCTCCTGGCACTCGCGGTAGAACTTGTGCTCGGGATCGTCGGTCCACATGCAGCAGACCTCGCCCGGCGCGGAGAAGCACGCGACGTCGTCAACGTGGCCGTTGGTCTCGTAGGGATCGATGCCGTCCTTGATCCAGATGACCTTCTCGATGCCGAGGTACTCGCCGAGAAGACCCTCGATCTGCTCCTTGGTGTACTGCGGGTTGCGGTCCTCGTTCAGAAGGCACATCTCGGTCACGACGACGGTGCCCTGGCCGTCGCAGTTGAACGAGCCGCCCTCGAGGATGTAGTCGTCGGGACGATAGCGGTTCACCTGCTCGATCTGGGCGATCTGAAGGCCCAGAGAGGCGTCCTTGTCCCACGGGAAGTACAGACCGTCGACGAAGCCGCCGTAGGCGTTGAAGTGGAAGTGGCTGAGCGCGAGCTCGCCCTTGCCGTTCACGAGGAACGCCGGGCCCGGATCGCGCAGCCAGGAGTCGTTGTACTGCATGAGCAGCACGCGCACATTCTCATCCTTATCGAAGAGCTCGCACACCGCGGGCCAGTCCTCTGCGTTCACGCCCACGGTGACGGGCTGGAAGCGCGCGATGGTGCGGATGACCTCGGTGAAGACCTTCTGTGCGGGCTTGGCGCCGTTGCGCCAGACGTCAGCACGATGCGGCCAGAGGATCCAGGTGCGCTCCTGCTCCTCGTACTCGCCGGGCATCCAGAAGCCGTCGGCCTTGGGCGTAGACTCGTCCTGGTAGATAGTGCGCATAGTTCTCTCCTTTCCTGTCAAAGGGACAGGTTATTTGACAGGTTGCTCTGCCGATAGGAATAGAAAAACGGAACCTGTCAAATAACCTGTCCCTTTGACAGGATCCGCTAAATACAGCTACTCCTCGAGTTCGGCGACATCCTCGGCAGGTGCGTCGAACATGCTGGGCACGCCGCGGCCGATGCCGGGATAATCCTGCTCACGGCCGCGCTTCGAGATGATGCGCATGACCTCGCCCACGGCGGTGAGCGCGACCACGCCGATGAGCATGGGCAGCTTCTCCATCTCGGCCTCGCTGCCGTTGAGCGGGACGATGGTCGCGATGATGGAGAGCACGAGCTCGATGGCGGGGATGGCGAGCATGACCGTGAGGAGCTTGCCCTCGAACGGCGCGCGGAACACGCGCGGGCGGTCCGCATCGTGCTTGCGCAGCTGCAGCATGGCCGGGAACATCGGGATGTAGCTCATGAGCAGGAACACGACGTTCATCGAGAAGAAGATCCAGAACACCGGCGAGTCCTCGCCGAGCGGGATCTGGAGCAGCAGGACGAGCGATGCGACGACGCCGGTCATGATGGCCGATCCGTTGGGCATCTCGGTCTTCTCGTTGGTGTAGGCGAAGGGCCGCGGCATGTTCTTCTGCTTGGCCGCATAGCTCGCGACCACGTTGATGCCGAACGACCAGCTGGTCATGTTCGCGAACAGCGTGATCAGGAAGACCACGCCCACGATCATCGTGAGCGGGTGCGTGCCGCCGAGCATGGCGGCGACGGCGTCGACCATGCCGGAGTCGAGCGAGAGCTCCTCGACGGGGACCGCGGCGCCGAGGCCGATGCCGCAGAGCAGGTAGATTGCGACGATGGTGATGCCGCCGACCACGAGGGCCTTGGGGATGTCGCGCGCGGGGTTGTCCATGGAGCTCGTGAAGGTCGCGATGACCTCGAAGCCCATGAAGTTGAACAGGATGATCGAGAGGTACGTGAGCGAGTCGAGGCTCGAGAGGTTGGGCAAAAACGTCGAGATGCTCATGTCGTTGGCGAACCCGTGCGTGGCGGCGAACCAGATGCCCGCGATGGCGACGACGGCCGTGATGAACATCTTGATGGCGGCGCCGCCGTTCATGATCCACTCGGCCTCGGAGATGGGCGAGAAGGCCAGGATCGTGACGCCCCACACGAAGGCGAGCTCGATGATGATGGCGACGGGCAGCGAGAACTCGACACCCCAGAGCGCGTTGATGATGGACGGGAACATGCAGGCGAGGCTCGCCATCCACAGCGGGAAGTTCACCCAGTAGTACCACGAGATGCGCGCCGCCCACGCGTCGCCCAAGCCCTCGCGGACCCAGTCGTAGAGGCCGCCGTCGGAATCGTAGGTAGTGCCGAGCTCGGCGACGACGAGGCCGTAGGGAAGCAGGAACGTGATGATGAGGAAGATCCACCAGAAGAACTGCACGTTGCCCATAGCTGCCGCGGGGGCCACGGCCTCGATGGTGAACGTGACGCAGATGACGGACAGGACGACGTCCTTCAAGGAGAACTTCTTCTCGGACATCGCGGACTCCTCTCACCGGTCCTGGGGCGGACAGGATGCTGGGGCATCGTTCTACCGTGTCCATAGTAAAGCAGGACGCCCCCAACCGAGCGGTTGGGGGCGTCTGTAAATCAGTTGAAACCGGGTTTACTCCTCGGCGGCAGCGGCTGCAGCCTCCTCGGCGTTGCGCTGGGCGGCGAGCTCGGGCGTGAGGCCCTTGTACTCCTCGGTGCGGCCCTTGGCGGAGACGATGCGGAAGATCTCGCCGATGACGAGGAAGACGATGAGGCCGATGATCATCGGGACCTTGTCGCCGACCTCCTCGGCGGACAGCGGGATGACGGTGGCGATGACGGCCGCGACGAGCTCGATCATCGGAACGATGAGGGCGATCTTGAACATGGCGCCCTTGAAGGGGAACTCGTAGATGCGCGGACGATCGGGGTCGACCTTGCGGAGCTTCATGAACGCAGGGAACATGGGGATGTAGGTGAGCAGCAGGAAGACGACGGACAGGCCGAAGAGCATCCAGAAGATGTTGTTGGAGATGAACTCGTTGGGGATGAGCTGGATGCAGAGGATGAGCGAGGTCACCACGCCGTTGGTGATGGCGGCGCCATCGGGCATGCCGGTCTTGGGGTTCATCTTGCCGAAGACCTTGGGCATGTTGCCGGTCTGGGCGGCGTAGGCGGCGACGGAGTTGACGCCGAAGGACCAAGAGGCCATGTTGGCGAACATGGTGATGAGGAACAGGACGGCGACGAGCTTGAAGAGGAAGCCGTTGCCGACCATGGTCTCGAGGGCGACGACCATGCCGAAGTCGGGGTCGATCTGGTCGGCGGGGATGGCGGCGCCGATGCCGAAGGAGGCGAACAGGTAGATCACGGCGATGGCGATACCGCCGAGGATGACGGCGCGCGGGATCTCATGCTTGGGGTCCTTCATGTCGCCGGTCATGGTGCAGATGACCTCGAAGCCCATGAAGTTGAAGATGATGATCGAGAGGTAGCCGAGAGCGTTGCCGCCGGAGAGGTCGGGCAGGAAGGTGGCGGGGCTCATGTCGGAGGCGAAGCCGTTGGTAGCGGCGAACCAGATGCCGACGCAGCCGACGATGACGGCCACGGCAACCTTGATGATGGCGCCGCCGTTGAGGACCCACTCGGAGTCGGAGACGGGCGAGAAGGCCATGAAGGTGACAATCCAGGTGAAGGCGAGCTCGATGCCGAGGGTGACCCAGATGTTGGCCTCGAAGTCGATCGTGTAGCCCGAGATCATCGTCATGATGTAGGGGAACAGCGTGGCCAGCGAGGCGATCCAGAACGGGTAGTTGACCCAGTAGTAGTACGCGGCGCGTGCGGCCCACTTGTCGCCGAGGCCGTCGCGGATCCAGTCGATGATGCCGCCGTCGGACTCATAGGCGGTGCCGAGCTCTGCGACTGCCAGGCCGTAGGGGATCAGGAAGGTGATGATGAGGAAGATCCACCAGAAGAACTGCTGGTTGCCGATGGCAGCAGCAGGCGCGGCGGCTTCGCACACGAAGACGACGCAGATCACCGTGGAGATGATCGTGAAGAACGAAAGGCCCTTCTTTTCCACTTTTCTTTCCTTTCTCGATCGAACACGTTCTTCCCGCCCTTGCCCGTCAACGCAGGCGGATGTATTCGCAGGGTAGTATGGCACAACCTCTGTAACCCCATGGGTTCATTCGAGTTTATATCGATTGTGAAGGAGTTGTGAAGGGCAATCGGCAGCGAATCAAACATGTTCCCGAGCCGTGTCGTACTCGCCGAGGGACGCTCCGATGATGTTTTTGGCCTCCTCAGCCATATTCAACCGATTTAAACGCCATCGGCACGAGCATGCCTAGAGAAATTGCGTACCTTTATTACAACGCGGTCGGCACATACCTATGGCAGGAAGTGGTCCCTTTGGAAGGCTCGGCCTACGGAATTCTCTCCCTCATCCCTCCCCTCGTCGCCATCTCGCTTGCAATCAAGACCAAGCGGGCGATCTTCTCCCTGTCCATCGGTGTGATCGTTGGTTACATCATCTACGTCAACTTCGCGCCTGCCGGGGCTGCCTTCGAGGTGTCGAACCCCGTGCTCGGCCCCGCATATGAGGGCATCAACGCCATCTTCGGCGTGCTCACCGACATCGACAACATGGAGCTCATGATCTTCATCGGATTGCTGGGCGGCTTCGTGGAGGTGGTCTCCAACGCGGGCGGCTCGATGGCCTTCGCCTCATGGGCGGCCAAGCACGTGAAGAGCCGTCTGGGTGCGCAGCTCCTCGCCTTCTTCCTGGGCATCTTCATCTTCATCGACGATTACTTCAACGCCCTTACCGTGGGTAACGTCATGCAGCCCATCTACGAGCGGTTCCGCATCTCCAAGGCCCGCCTGGCCTACAACGACGACTCCACGGCAGCGCCCGTCACCATCCTGTTCCCCATCTCGAGCTGGGTCGCCACGGTCATCGCGCTCATGAACCCCAACCTCGCCAAGTACGGGTTCTCCATCTCGGGCATCAATGCTTTCCTGTCGACCTTGCCCTATAACTACTACGCGTGGCTCACCCTGCTCATGGTGCTGTTCTCGGCCATCTGGGACATCAACATCGGCCCCATGGCCAAATACGAGGCGGCCGCAAAGTCTGGCAACGACATCACCGACGAGCTGCGTTTCGGCGAGATTCCCGAGTGGGGCGACAAGGGCAAGGCCCGCGCGAGCGACCTCATCGTGCCCATGCTCGTGCTCATCGCCTCGACCATCCTGCTCATGCTCGCCGAGGGCGGCTTCTTCGCCGGCGAGAGCATGCTCGATGCCTTCGGCAACGTCGACACGTCGCTGGTGCTCACGCACGCCACGGTCATCTCGCTCGTCTTCACCTTCGTGCTCTACGTCCCGCGCAAGCTCCACACGTCCAAGAGCTTCGTGGATGCCTTCAGCCAGGGCTTCAAGTCGATGATCGACACCATGCTCCTGCTGGTGCTCGCCTGGACGCTTGCCGGCGTCATGGACGACGCCGTGCTCGGCACAGGCAGCTATGTGGCCAGCCTGGTGCCCGTCGAGACCCCCGGCATGCTCCTGCCCGCCCTGCTCTTCGTGGTGACGGCAGCCATCTCCTTCACCTCCGGCGTCTCCTGGGGCGCCATGGCCATCATGACGCCCATGTCCATCACCATCTGCGCCGCGGTCGCCCCCGAGGAGATCTCGGTGGTGCTTGGCGCCGTGCTGGCAGGCGTCATCTTCGGCGACCACTGCTCGCCCATCTCCGATACCACGATCCTCTCGTCCACTGGCGCAGGCTGCAACCACATGGCGCACGTCAACTCGCAGCTGCCCTACGCCATCGCGGTGGGCATCTGCTCCATCTTCGCCTGCCTCTTCGCAGGCTGGTCCAAGAACGCGCTCCTCTCGATGGTCTTCGCGTTCGCGCTCCTGACCGTCGTGGCGCTCTTCCTGCGCTCCTACAGCAGGAAGATCGTGCCGGAGGAGCCCACCGAGGAGGAGCTGGCTGCCTCGCGTCACGCTCCCAATGCGGCTTGGAACGATGGGGGCAGGTAGCTCGCTGTCCCATCCGATCCTACCCTGCGCTTGCAAGCCCCTGCGTCACCAAGCGCATGAGCTCGGCTGAGAAAGCCGGCGCATCGAAGGCGCTGCCCTGCTCGCGAACGCGTCGGAACGCCGCAAAGAGAAACGCTCCGCAGATCGCAGACGAAACGAGCCCCAAGTCGACGCCATCGCGAATCTCGCCCTGCTCACGTGCGCGTATAAGCTGCTCCTCGACGATTCCCGAGATGCGGTCGACACGCGACTCGAGGCGCGAAAGCGCTCCCGTGGTGCCTGCCAGCTCGGTCGCGAGCGCCACGATGACGACGCCGCCCTGAAGCACCTCCTCGGCGAAAGCCTTGCACAGGGCTTCGAGGATCTCTTGGGAGGGAAGGTTTTGGGCTGCGAGCTCTTCGATGCGCTCGAGGAACTCTCCCGCCGCCCGATCGAAGACCTCCTCGACAAGCGCGGTGCGATCGGGAAAGTAGTAGTAAGGGGCGCCCTTGGTCATTCCACAGGCAGCGGCAACCTCGGCCATCTGGAAATCCGCGCTGCGTCGCTCGAGAACGAGCTCCCAAGCCGCCTCGACGATCCGCTCGCGCGTGCGCTCGCTCTTGCGCGTCTTGGTTTCGACGCGTTCGGCAATCTTCTCCTGCAGGCCCATGACTCCCCCCTCTCACCCCATTATGGCACAGACCTGCCAAAGGACGATTCCTTTGGCAGGTCTGCTTGGAACGCTTCCATCAAGCCCGCGGGCTTACAAATCGACCAGGGGGTGCAGATCGCTCATGGTGACCAGCCTCTTGCGCCATGCCACCAAGCACGTCACGGCGAAAGCGACGGCGAAGAATGCGACCAGACGCGCCACATCGCCGCCGACAAGCGAGAGGTCGGCTCCCGCCATGGCCTGGCGCAGGGCGTGGACGATGTAGGTCATAGGCAGCCACGGGCTCATGTTCTGGAAGATGGTGAACTCGGTCTCGATGGGGAAGGTGCCGGCAGCCGTGGTGAGCTGCAGCATGAGCAGGACCACGGCAAGGAACTTGCCGGGGAACCCGAAAGCAGCCGTGATCATCTGGATGATCGCGCAGAATACGAAGCTCGAGAGGATGGTCAGGCAGTAGTAGGCCACGGGGTGCGCCACGGCGATGCCGCAGGGGAACTGGATGGTGAGGGCCAGCAGCAGCGCCTGCACGGCTCCCACGATGAGCCAGGGCACGATGCCCGAGAGGCCCACCGTGATGGGGCTGGCACCGGCGGTAACCAGACGGTTGTTGAACGGCTTCAGCAGGAAGGTCATGACCAACGCGCCAACCCACAGGCCAAGCGCGATGAAGTACGGTGCGAAGCCGGAACCGTAGTTGTCGACCGTGGTGATGTGCTCCTGCACCAGCTCCACGGGCTCGCTCATCATGGCAGAGCGCGCGCCGGATCCCGTTGTTGCGTCATCGATCTTCTCGACGCCGCCAGCAAGGCCGTTCGCCAGCTCCTCCGATCCGTCGTGCGCATCGGCAAGGCCGTCCGTGAGCTCGGCAGAGCCGTCATGCAGCTCACCGAGGCCACCCAGCAGCTGGTTGGAACCGTCGAGCGCGGTGCGCAGCCCACCCGTGAGGGTGTCGGAGCCCAGGTAGAGGCGGTCGAGACCGGCACGGAGCGACCCCGCGCCGTCCGAGAGCTGCCCCAGGCCACCCGCGAGCTGCTGGGAGCCCGCGACGCCCGCGGAGAGGCCGTCGGCCAGCTGGCCGATGCCGGCGTCGAGCTGCTGGGCGCCCGCCCTGGCGGTGCCCAGGTTGGACGTGATGGCAGAGGACCCGTCATAGGCATCCGAGACGCCCGAGGCGAGGCTTCCCGCGCCATCCCTGGCGGACGAGATTCCCGCGCCGAGGGCCTGTGCGCCGGACTGGACCTGGCCCATGCCCGCGCTGAGGCTGGCCGCGCCATCCTTGGCGGAGGACACGCCCGCGGCCACGCCCTGGGCACCGACGGCCACGCGGGAGGCACCGTCCGCCAGCTGCGAGGCCGCGTCGTGGAGCTGCGAGAGGCCCGAGGCCGCCGCGTCCACGCCCCCAGAGACCTGCGCGGCCCCGGCGGCAAGCTGCCCGGCCGAGTCCGCTGCCTGGGAGGCGCCGCTCGCGACACCGGAGGCTGCCTTGGACGCTCCGCCCGCGAGCTGCTGGAGCTGGCTCATGGTGCCGGCGTCGATCACATAGTTGCCGTTCTCGTCGATGGGGATCGAGGCGAGGATGCCGCTTACGCCATCGGCGCAGTCACGCGCCGTGCCGGCACCCGATGCAAGGGCGCCCAGGCTGTCGGAGAGCGCGGAGAGCCCGCCGGCAACCTGCTGGGCACCGCGCTTCAGGGTCGCGACGTCACCCGACTTCGCCTCGATGGCACCGACGAGTTGGCTAGCCCCATCGGAGACCTGCGATGCGCCCGCTGCGAGGCTCGAGGCACCGGCATCGAGCTGGCCGAGGCCGTCGTTGAGCGATGAGGCGCCCTGCGAGACCTGGCTGAGTCCATCGTTGAGCTGGCTGGAACCCGCCTCGAGCTCGCCCAGGCCGCTGTCGAGAGCGTTGGCACCGTCGCGGGCTGCGGAAAGACCGCTTGTAAGCTGGCCGGAACCGGCCTCGAGCTCGCCCAGGCCGCCCATCAGGCTCGAGGAGCCCTCCCGAGCGGCATTCGCACCGTCAAAGAGATGGCGCGTTCCGTCCACGAGCTGGTCGGCGCCGGATTTTGCGTCGTCCAGACCGTTCTCCAAGGTGGACGAACCGTCGCGCGCCGTCGAGAGGCCGGAGGTGATCTGGGCGGAGCCGTCGCGGGCATCGTCCAGACCGCTCGTCAAGTCGCCGGCGCCGTTTCGGGCTGTGGCGAGCCCGTCCGTTATCTGCGCGGAGCCGTCGTGGGCATCGGCGAGACCATCGGCTAGCTCGCGCGAGCCGTCGGCGGCCTCGCCCAGCGAGTCGCCCGTCTCGTCGATGGTGTCGAAGATCTCGACGAAGTAGTTCTCGCCGATCGCGTAGTTGGCCTCGGCGGTCACCTGGCGCATGACCGATGCGCCGAGGATCGACGAGAGGTAGTTGTTCGCATCGTTGCACACCAGCACCAGGCGCGCCTGTTCGGGGTTATCCCCCTGTGCCGAGGCAACCTTCTCCGAGAAGTCCTCGGGAATCAAGATGGTGTTGTAGTAGGTACCGGCCTCGAGACCGGCCTGGGCCTCCTCGGCGGTGTCGACGAAGTGGTATTCGAGCGACCCCGAATCTTCGAGCGCTTTGACCAGATCGTCTCCCGCATGGACCTCGACGCCATTTTCGGTGGTCACGGGAACATCCTCGTTGACTACGGCCACGGGCAGCGTGTCGAGGCGGCCATAGGGATCGTAGAAGGCCATGAGGTAGAGCGCACCGTAGATAAGCGGAATGAGCGCGATGCCGAGCATCGCGACCTTCATGCCCAAGTTGGCACGGACGGAGTGGAAGTCGAGCAACGAGAAACGCAGCCCGCGCAGCGGGTTCTTCATGCTAGGCCACCTCCACTTCGAGGTTCTTGCGCTCCCAGGCGGCACGCTGGGCGCGGGCATCTTCGGTCAGGCAGTAGGCGGTATCGAAGCGTGCTGCGAGATCGTAGTCGTTGACGCCGCAAATAACGCAGACCCCCTCGCTATGCGCGAGGTCGCGGAGACGATCCGCCAGGATGTTCGACTGGTGCTCGGTGAGGTCGCGCTCGATATCGCCCACAACCAGGATCACCGGGTCGCCAGCCATGCCCAGGGCGATACCGAGCTGATCGAAGTCGCTGCGCTCGAGGTCGTCGACGACCGCGGTGGCGCAGTCGGCGAGATCCCAGCGCGAGAGGAACTCCTCGGTTGCCGCACGGTTGGACGGCTTGCCGGCAAGGCTCAGCTCTGCTGAGACGACCGTGCGCACGCGCAGGAAGCGCTCAACATCGTTGACGCGCTCGAAGAAGCCGAGACCCGTCAGGGGACGGATCTTGTCGAGCCCGCGCAGGTGGCGCGCATCGATATCGGCAATGGTGAGGCTTCCCTCGCTGGCGAGCATGCGCCCTGCCAGCGTGAGCAGGAGCTCGGTCTTTCCGCCCTTGTTCTCGGCGCAGATGGCATGCGCCTGGCCGGCAGCCAGGTCGAGGTCGACGCCCTGGTAGGCCGTCCCCCGCACACCTCGCATACCGAGTCCCTGCGCCACCACGAGGTGCTGATCGGCGCCTATGGACTGTACCTGCATTGTTAGGACCTCCTTGGTCGCGTGTCCGCATAGCCGCCCGGTTTCATTTTTCTACCGGGTATAAAAAGATACGCGATGATTATGCCCAGCTTTTTCTACCGGGTAGAAATAATATGCTGAAATGCACGGGAGTTACACAATCGACAGGCTTGAACCGCAGGTTTTGGGACAGCTGTCTCGCGGGACGATAGGGCCAGATGAGGCAGTTGGGGACGGTTCTTTTTGTCTCAGAGACAAAAAGAACCGTCCCCAACTGCCTCACAAAGAAAGAGCCCCGCACCGAAGTGCGGGGCTCTCAGTCAGCGTATCAGCCTGCGTGCTTAGGCCTCGGGCTCCTGCTGCGTGATGCAGTGGATGTTGCCGCCGCCGAAGACGACCTGCTCGGTGGTCTTGACGCCGACGACCTTGAAGGCGCCCTCGCCCCAGGTCTCGTCGTAGATCTTCTGGAGGGTCTCGACGGCCAGATCGTCGTTCTCATCGCCGTACTGCGGGGTGATGATGCCGCCGTTGGTGACGAGGTAGTTCATGTAGGAGGCGATCAGGGGCTCGTCGGGAACGCGCGGCTCGGCGTTCTCGTCGATGTCGATGGAGTCGCAGGAGGCCTGGTCCATGTAGACGGGGTTCACGGGCATGGGGAGCTTGTAGACCTTGAGCTTGCGGCCCTTGGCGTCGGTAGCGTTGGAGAGGGTCTCATACGCCGCGTGGCACTGCTCGTAGAACGGGTACTCGGGATCGTCGGACCAGATGCAGGCCATGACGCCGGGGGCGATGAAGGTCGCGACGTCGTCGATGTGGCCGTTGGTCTCGGAAGGATCGATGCCCTCGTGCACGAAGATGACCTTCTCGGCGCCGAGGTACTCCTTGAGCTCGTTCTCGATGTAGGCGCGAAGCTCCTCGCTCCAGGGCTCGTACTTGCGGCCGTAGTTGGGCCAGATGTTGTCCTCGTCCTCGTCAACAAGAACGGCGGAGCAGGTGCGGCCGGGGCAGAGCACGCTCTGGTCGGTCACGACGATGGTGCCCTCGCCGTCAACGGTGATGGCGCCGCCCTCGAGGATCATGTAGTCGGGGCGATAGCGCTCGACCTCGGCGATCTCGGCCATCTTGAGAGCGATCTGCTCGTCCTTGTCCCAGGGGAAGTACAGGCCGTCGATCAGGCCGCCGTAGGCGTTGAAGTGCCAGTGCACGGCACGCTTGCCGCCCTTGCCGTCGATGACGAAGGTGGCGCCGGTGTCACGGAACCAAGCGTCGTCGGTGGTCATCTCGATGACATGCACGTTCTCGCAGTCCTCGAAGACGGCCTTGCAGTTGGCGTAGTCGACCTGGTTGGCGCACATGTAGACCGGGGTGAACTCGGCAATGGTGCGGGCAACGTGCTCGTACTGCTTCTGGGCAGGCTTGGCGCCGTGGGCCCAGGTGTCGGTGCGGTGGGGCCAGCCCATCCACACGCGCTTCTGGGGAGCCCACTCTGCCGGCATATAGAAGCCGTCGGCCTTGGGCGTGGAATCGGACTCATAGATGGTACGCATGATGCTTCCTCTCTCTGCTGCGCCTTCGTTTTACTCCGTCCTCAGACAGTCCTCGCGCAAAAAGCGCGCTGCGGAACTGCGGCGGAGAAAAACGAAGGCATTACCAAAAAAACATGCCTGCCGGCCTCAGTACGATTCCGCGCCCAAGGCCGACGGGGTGAAGCCAAGAGAAGCGAGTGAGCCGGCGCAGAGGCGCCGGCTCTCAGTGAAAGCTTAGAGGGACTCGATCTTGGCGAGCGCGGCGTGCAGCTCCTCCTTGGCGGAGTACTCGACGCCCTCGTCGTTGAGCGGCGTGCGGCGGCCGAAGGTGGCGAGCAGCGCGCGGATGGAGTGCTTGCGGTTCTCGGCCTCGACCCAGCAGAGGGAGCGCTCGGGATCGTCCATGACCTCGTCCACGACCTCCTCGCCGCGGGTGGCGGGCAGGCAGTGCATGAACTTGGAGTTGGGGCCGGCGTAGTTCATGAGGTCCATAGTGACCTGGTACTTGGGATAGAAGACGTCCATGTAGTTCTCACCCTCGACCTCGTCGTCGTAGAGGCCGTACCACACGTCGGTGTAGATGAAGTCGGCGCCCTTGATGCACTCGATGTCGTCGGAGATGACGATGGAGCCGCCGGAGACTGCGCAGTTAGCCTCGCCGACAGCCATGAGCTGCTTGCCGAACTCGGCGCGCTCCTCCTTGGTGCCGACATGCAGGCCGCCATCGGGGATCTGATGGCCCTTGGGTCCGAACTGGACGAACTTCATGCCGACCTTGGAGGCGACGAACATGAGGGAGACGCAGACCTGGGTGGCGTCGCCGATGAAGGCGAGGGTGCAGTCCTGGATCTTCTTGCCCTCGGGGAGGTTCTCGATCATGGTCAGGAGGTCGCCGATCTCCTGGGTGGGGTGGTTGTACTCGGACATGCCGTTGAGGACGGGAGCGGCGGAGCCGGCAGCGAGGCCCTGGACGTCGGCGTGACGGTTGACGCGGGCCATCATGATGTCGAGCAGGTCGCCCATGACGCGGGCGGTGTCGCCGAGGGACTCGTGTCCGCCGAGCTGGATGGTGCCGGGGCCGTAGAACTGGGCATGACCGCCGAGGTCGCACATGGCGGTCTCGAAGGAGAGGCGGGTGCGGGTGGAGACCTGCTGGAAGATCATGCCGAGGCTCTTGTTGCGGAGCAGGTGCGGGTAGTACCCGTCGACCTTGATGGCCTTCTTCATAGCGATGGCGAGGTCCTCGATGGCGAGGATCTGCTCTCCGGTGAGGTCATTGGTGTCGATGAAGTCCTTGGGGAATGCCATAGTTGCCTTCCTTTCCGCCGGCGCACCGGCCCCTTGTGCGGCATCCGCAGCCGCCCTGGTATAAGTGGGACAGCTTCATCTTGGGACAAACCCGGGAAGTTTACGAGCTGATTAAGGTTTACTTACCGCTCACCGAGCGTAACCCGCCTCAGACGCCGGTTCAACGACCGCAGAAACCTTGCGCTTATAATCTCGCGGCGATAAACTCACGCTAAACCTGAACGGAGATTCCGCAGTTTTATGCCATAAACTTAGGTTCAGATGGCGGAGGGTCTCATGAACGTCTTCATCTTCATCTACAGCGTCTGCATCATGCTCGTGTTCTTCGCAGCCGCCATCCTCTCGCTCGCCGCATACCTCGTGAGCGAGCGCAAGTCGTTCCTCCCCCAGGTGTCCCTCTTCGTGTTCTACATCATCGAGCTCGCGGGCATCTTCGGCAACGAATGGCTCTCCCAGAACATCTCGTTCTCCAGCGAGTTCTACTACGAGATCTCCTTCCCCGTCCTGCGCGTCATCACCGGGACGGGCATCCTCGCGAGCCTCTGGCTCATGATGCTGCGCATGCTCGACATCCACGACCGCAGCACCGCCATCATCCCGCCCGCCATCTATGCCCTCGCGAGCATCCTGGTCCTCACCGTGATGCCGCACGGGCAGATGCGCCAGTTCGCCTTCTACGCGCTCAGGCAGGCCTTCGCCGCGTTCATCCTGGTCTTCACGTTCATGAAATGGGCGGCATCCAAGGACGGTGCGTACCGCGAGCGGCTCGGGAAGCACCATGTGAACTACATCATCCTGTGCCTGCTGGTCCTGCTCGTCTTCTTCGAGGATCTGTGGGTCATCATCCTCGCCCCCATGCCCGACCCCAACGTGAGCTCCCTCACCCTCTACCTCTCCGAGCGCAACTTCTCCGAGAACATCCTGATGATCTTCATCGCCTACCACTGCATCATGAAGGCCCTCAACCTGCTCAAGCTGCGCTTCTCGCAGCCCCAGAGCGAGATCAGCCAAGAGGGGGACCTCGCCCACCATATCGCGGACGCCATGCCCTCGTTCGCCAAGGCGAACAAGCTCTCGACGCGCGAGTCCGAGGTGCTTGCCCTGGTCCTCGCAGGCAAGGACAACCGCGCCATCGCGAGCGAGCTGTTCCTCTCGGAGGGCACCATCAAGTCGCATGTGCACAACATCATGAAGAAGACCAGCACCGGTTCGCGCGAGGAGCTGAAGAAGAGCTTCTGGGCCGCATAGAAGACGTTTCTGTCAAAGGGACAGGTTGTTTGACAGGTAAACGGTTTACCTGTCAAACAACCTGTCCCTTTGACAGAAACGATCGTTCCGACGGTATATGAAAAGGCCCCCGGTTCCCCGGGGGCCCTCTTCCTGTTGGGACGCCGCCGCGGCGGCGGGGAGGCTACATGTGGATGCGGGTGCCGGATTTGCCGGAGATGGCCTTGTCGGCCTTCTCGAGGGAGCCGATGATGCAGGTGCGGCCGGGGCGGCTCTCCGCGAACTTGATGGCGGCGCGGACCTTCGGCTCCATGGAGCCCTTGCCGAACTGGCCCTCGGCCAGATACTCCTTGGCCTGCTCGGTGGTGATGTCCTCGAGGTCGACCTGGTCGGGCTTGCCGAAGTTGATGGCCACGTGGTCGACGGCGGTGAGCAGCACGAGCATGTCGGCGCGGCAGTCCTCAGCGAGGAGCTCGCCGGCCATGTCCTTGTCGATGACGGCCGCGACGCCCTTGTAGCAGCCCTTGTCGGAGTAGTCGCGCACCACGGGCACGCCGCCGCCGCCGCAGGCGATGACGATGAACTCGTCGTCGAGGAGGTTGAGGATCGACGGAGCCTCGACGATCTTCTTGGGCTCGGGAGAAGCCACAACGCGGCGGAAACCGCGGCCGGAGTCCTCGACGATGGTCCAGTCGGGGTGCTCGGCGAGCTCGGCGTCGGCCTGCTCCTTGGTCATGAAGGCGCCGATGGGCTTGGTGGGGTTCTGGAAGCTGGGATCGTCGGGGTCGACCTCGATCTGGGTGACCACGGTGGCGACGTGCCAGCGCTTGAAGTTGCGGTGCATGGCTGCGCCGATGGCCTGCTGCAGGTGGTAGCCGATGTAGCCCTGGCTCATGGCGCCGCACTCGGGCAGGTCGATCTTGGGGTACTTGCCGCCGCTGGCCTCGTTGGCGACGGCGAAGGCGTTCTGGATCATGCCGACCTGCGGGCCGTTGCCGTGGGTGATGATGATCTCGTTGCCCATGCCGATGACCTTGAGGAGCGTCGGGGCGGCGGCGCGGACCTTTGCGATCTGCTCTTCAGGGGTGTCGCCAAGGGCGTTTCCGCCGAGGGCGATGACGACGCGATCGGGATTCTCGATTCTGGGCATTGGTCTCTCCTCACTGTTCCGTTGGCTTCGCGGCAACGGGCGCATCACGGCACCCGTGTTCCTTACACCCTTAGCGTATGGGTTGCCTGAAAGGTTGACCAGTATAAAAGGGTTTATGTCTGGATAAACGCCGGTTGGAGGAGGCCGTTGACGACGTCAATCCGCCCTTTCGGCGGTGAACGTGGCAAATCATCCCTGCAGCCGCTCTGGCAGAGTCCGCCGTGCTCACCCGATCGAGACGATGCACGCACCGTCTCCCGCATCGATACGCCAGGTGATGTCCGTCGTAGAGCCGAGCAATGCTGCATCGTGGCTGACCAGCAGCAGCGCTCCCGGAAACGCTGCGAGCACCCGCTCGAGCGCCTCCACCGACCCGAGGTCAAGATGGTTGGTGGGCTCGTCCATGACGATGAGCTCGGGGCTCTCCAGAATGCCGAGGGCGAGCATGAGCTTGCGCATCTCGCCGGGGCTGATGGCGTCGCCCTCGAGGATACGGTCGGGCTCCGAATTGAGCTGCGCGACGATCGAGAGGGCACGCCCGCGCTCCGCGCTTGCGAGCCCGACGAGGCGTTCGCGCGCCTCGGCCTGCTGCCGCATCGTCGGCTCCTGCGGGATGTAGAGCACGCGCACGCCTTCGGGCATGCGCTCCACCAGATGCTTGACCAGCGTGGTCTTGCCGCTGCCGTTGTCGCCCACGAGCCCGATATGGTCGCTGCGCCCGATGAACAGCGGCGGGAAGACGAGGGTCCTCTCCCCCATCGGCAGCTCTGCCGCCTCGAGCCTCAGCAGCACGGGACGCCTGCTCGGAGTGGCCTCGAGCCAGATGTCGGCGTCGTAGCGCTTCTCCACGCGCATCTGGTCGAGCTGCTCCGACATGCGCCCCGCCCGCGCCTCCATGACGCCGGCCTGCTTGGCGGCGATTCCGTCGGTGCCCGTCACGATCGCCAGCCGCTTCTTATGGCGGGCATCGTTGTCGTGCTTGGCGATGCCGGCAAGGCTCTTCTTGCCCTCCTTCTGCGCGGCGGTCTCGCGCCTGCGCTGCGCCTCCCGCTCGATGCGCTTCTTCTCGCGGCGCATATCCTCGCGCGCCCGCATGCTGCTCTCACGTTCGAGCGCAGCCTGCCCCGACGCCTGCGTATAGCCGCCCGGCCGCATGACCGCGGCACCGTCCGACATGAAGAGGCACTGCGTGCACAGACCGTCGAGCAGGGCTCGGTCATGCGAGATGAGGATGCCGATGCCGCCGAAGCCGGCAAGCGCCTGGAAGATCTCCTCGCGCGTGGTGGCGTCCACGTGGTTGGTGGGCTCGTCCATCACGAGCACATCGGGTTCCTCCCAGATGGCGCAGGCGACCTGCAGGCGCTTCTGCTGCCCTCCCGAGAGCGTTCCGTAGCGCCAAGGCCAATCGTCCTCCAGCGCGAGCGTCGTTCTGAGTCGGGAGGCTCGGCGATCGTACGCTGCGGCGAACTCCTCGAGGTTGTCGGGGGGATTCGTGGCATCCTGCGCGCAGTAGGCGCTCACAAGCGAAGGCCCCACGGAACCGGCGTCGGGCGTGATGAGCTCGCAGGCGATGCGCGCGAGCGTGGTCTTGCCGCAGCCGTTGTCTCCCACAATGCCGGTCCAGCCCCGCGGGAACGAAGCGGTGATGCCGCGCAGGATGGGATCCTCCGCGAGCGGATAGCAGTATTCGATGTTGGATAGATTGAGCTGCATGACAATCCTCTCGATGCATGCCCGATCCGCAGGCCGCGTCGGCCCATCCGCGAAAACGGGCGGTTGACGTTTGCATCGTCTAGACCCTCATGCACCCGTCCCTTCTCGTGCCGAAGCTTGGCATATGGGCTCCAGCGGGTTCCTTGCTCAGATTCTACCCTATCGCAGGCCGGGTTGTCGTCCCGCTCATGACGGCAGCGGTGCTATTCCGACAGTCCTCGAGCACGCTCGTCTAATCAGGCCCCCGATCAGCGCTCTCGAAGACCCAGCATCAGATGAGCGTGCCGAGCCTGGACATCTTCCGTCTCCTAGCTGTTGAGCCGCCTGGACATGCGCAGCACGCGGCTCGCATTGACCTCGAGCTGATGGCGCGTGAGGCTGCCATCCTTGAGGGCGGCCATGATGCTGTCGTAGTCCCCTTGGCTGCCGGGCATGAAGAGGTCGCCGCCCGCTGCAGCCACGCGGCCCGCATCGGCGATGGCATAGCGGGTACCGCGGTTCTTGAGCGGCAGCACCCAATCGGTCATGACGATGCCGGCGAAGCCGCACTCGGAGCGCAGGAAGCCCTCAGTGAGCGCACGGCTTTCGGAGGTGTGGGTGCCGTTGGCCAGATTGTAGGAGGTCATCACCGCGAGGGGCTGGCTCTCGCGCACGCAGATCTGGAAGCCCTTGAGGTAGATCTCGCGCATCGCACGCTCGCTCAGCCGGCTGCTGTTGAAGTAGCGGTTGGTCTCCTGGTTGTTGGCTGCGAAGTGCTTGATCGTGGCGCCGCGATGCGCATGAGCCTGCACGCCGCGCGTGATGGCCGCCGCCACCTTGCCGCTCACCAGCGGATCCTCGCTGTAGTACTCGAAGTTGCGGCCGCAGAGGATGGAACGGTGGATGTTGAGCGCCGGCGCGAGCCACAGATGCACGCCGAAGCGCTCCATCTCCTCGCCCACCACATCGCCGCAGGCCTCGGCGTAGTCGAGGTTCCAGGACTGCGCCACGGCCGTGCCCACGGGGAGCGCCGTGCAGTACTGATGCAGCAGCTCTGCGCCCTTGGGCGGCTTGCTCCCGCCGAGGACCAGTTTCGCGAGCGCGCGCAGCGGGGCGCTCAGCACGTCGAGGATGCCGTCGGGGATGGATCCCCCGCCCAGGGAGTGGGCGCCCTTCCCGTCGCGGTAGAAGTCCTTCGCGAGCCTGAGGCCGGCGGGACCGTCCGCCATCACGATGGGCCTGACGCCCTTGTCGATGAGCTTGGAGGTGGATTCGCCGGCAGCTCCCGCGACGTTGGTCGACGCGTTGCCGATGACCGAGAGCAGTCCGCCCTTGCCGGAGAAGCTGCCCACGTTGAGATAGGCGAGCTCCTCTTCGGAGAGCGCAGCGACCTCGGGCTCGATCTCGGGCTCGGCATCATAGACGGTCGATACGGTCTCGAACGCGGAGGCATCTATCACGAGCCTGGGAAGGCTTTCGAGCTGCTCGTCCCGAACTGCGCGCTCGTAGACGGCCTCCTCGAACCCCGAAGGTTCGAGCACGGGGCGCACCGTGCGCAGCGTCACATCCTCTTCGAGCACGACGACGGCGACGGGCTCGGTGTCGACGCTGCTCGTGCCCAGGCGCAGCACGTAGTCGCCCTCCTCGAGCACGTAGGCGCAGGCCTCCTCGTCGAACGAAGCCAGATCGGCGAGGTCGAAGGAGACCTCCACCATCTGTGCAGCGTCCGGCTCGAGCTCGCCCGTCTTTGCATAGCCGGCAAGGTCCTGCCAGGGCTTGCGGATCCTGCCCTCGGGGGCGGTCACGTATGCCTGAACGACCTCCTTGCCGGAGAACGCGCCGATATTCTGGACCTCGACCGAGAGCGTGACCGTGCTGCCATCCAGCTTGGCTCCCGCCTCCCCCAATACGAACTCAGTGTACGAGCGTCCGTATCCGAAGGGGAAGAGCGCCCGCTTCCCGACGGTGTCGAAGTAGCGGTAGCCCACATACACGCCCTCGCGGTAGTAGGTGTCGTCGAGGGCCCCGACCTCGATGTCGGGGCAGTACTCGTACCACGTCGTCCAGGTGGTGGTGAGCTTGCCTGAGGGATTGGCCCTGCCCAGCAGCACGTCGGCGAGGGCGTTGCCCATCATCGATCCCAACTGGGAGAGCACGAGGATGTTGCCCACCTCGCGCACGGGGCTCAGGTCGACGGGACCGCCCGTGTTGAGGACGAGCATGAAGCGCTCGTAGCGCGCGTTGAGGGCGCGGATATCGCGGATCTCGGTCGCGGTGAGCATGACGTCGCCCGCGACAGGTTTGCGGTCGCTGCCTTCGCCCGCCATGCGCGACACCACGTAGATGGCCGCATCGGCGGAGAAGTCCAGGGGGATGTCGTAGTCGGGCTCGGGCATCACGGCACCCATGGCGTAGATGATCGCCATCTCGCCAGCTGCCTTGGCCTCGCGCTTGATTTGCTTGAAGAAGTCCTTCCGCGCTTGCGCGCGGCGCCCGTCGTACGCATCGAGCCACGCGGTACTCGTGAGCTGGAACCCCGCATCGACGAGGCCCTGCTCGATGCCCACGACAACGCGGGCATTCACATCACCGGAACCGGAGCCGCCCTTCACGCTGTAGCGCACGCCGTTGCCGAAAGCGGCGAGGATCCCGGCCTTCTCGAGCGGGAACGCGCCGTCGGTGCGCAGCAGCACCATGCATTCGGCAAGACCCTCGCGGACACGGGAGAGATGGTCCTTCTCGTAATCGAGCAGCTCCATGGCGAACCCCTTCCGATCGATACGCGCCAGCACGGTTTCCAACATCGATTTTCACGCATCGATTGCAGCAGCCCATTAACTATTCAGCAGACGAGCAGGCTTTTCCTTGCCGAAAGAGGTCCGGTTGGGCATTTCGACGCTATTTGCCTGCTGTGATCGCGCTTCCGTGCGCTGAAAACCCGCTGACGTATCAGCGGTTCGAATTCCACCCTTCCATGAACCGTGATTCTGCATATTGCTGCGTCGATATTCCTGATTTTTCATAGCAGAAGTCCCCCACATAGCATCGGAAGGTGTTTCTGATACGTCAGCGGGTTTTCGGTGCACTGCGGTTCCAAGCAGGGTATCGTGAAAGCCCCGCGCGCTACTCTGCCCTGCGGATCGGGTGCCTGACGACGGTCTTGAGCTTCTCGGGAGCGGTGCGGCGGGCATCCGAGAGGTAGATCTCGTGGTGGCGGCGCTCATCCGAGATATCCAGCATGTAGCCCCTGCTCTCCGCATAGGCGTGCATGGCATCCACCGTTGCGGGCTCGTCGTCGTACGGGCCCAGATGCATGCACTGCACGCAGAGCCCCTCCTCGAGCTCCATGAACTCCACCGCGGAGAAGTCGAGCTTCTTCTTGCGCGTGGCCTCCGCCACCGCCCAATCGAACTCCTCGCGCGTGACGAACTCGGGCAGGTGGATGCAGCTGATCCACTGGAAGCTCTCCTTGTGCGCATAATCGACGCCGGCGACGCCGTCCTGCCACCAGAACCCCTCGAGCGGCGGGACCACGTACTCGAAATACCCGTCTATGGCGTGCCCGGCCTTGGGCGACATCTTGATGGTGAACGCGATGCCGTAGAGCAGGTTGAGCGCCGCCTGATATGCGCCGCCCTCCTCGTTGGGATCGCCCGCACCGCGCACGGCAACGTAACGCATGGCAGGCACCTCCACGATGGTGGGCTTCGCGGGCGGAAGGTAGAACTCCTTGTATTCCTTCTTGAAGTCGAACGGCATGGCAGGCTCCCTCCGTACGGCGCCCTACGCGCGCGAGGCGCTCTCGGGTGTGATGGTCATCGACTGGAAGCGTTTCTCCATGTACTCGTCGTCGTAGTGCTCGTTGCAGAACGCCACGATGGCCGACGCGTGCTCGTAGTCCATCGTGACGTTCACGCGCTGGTACCAGCAGTCGAATGCCGCGAGCGTGAGCACGCCGTCGACGAGCATGAGCGCGGTGGCGACCGCAGTCGCACCGTAGCGCCAGTTCCACGGAATCATGTTCACCCACTTGAGCATGATCGGCAGCAGGAAGCGCACCCATACGAGGCCGAGCGCGCCCCACATGCAGAAGAACATGAAGTTGGTGCGTCCCCCGATGGAGAGGAACGTGCCGGTGTAGTCCCAGGCCACGATGCCGAATGCGGTCTCCATGAACCAGCTCACGAAGAATTCGAATGCAGCGCCGATGAAGCCCGCCACGAGGAAGATCACCAAGAGGTTGCTCTTGTAGCGGCGATTGAGCGCGACGGTCATGAGCACCGCGCCGAAGCCGTAGATGGGGCTGAACGGTCCGTAGAGCAGGCCCGCACGGTCCTCGTACACGCCGGGGTCGACCACCACGACGTGCCAGACGATCTCGAGAAGGAGGCCGAGGACGCTGCAGATCACGAACACCCAGAACACGTTGAAGAAGTTCAGGGTGATGTAGCCCTTGCCCGTGGCGTCACGGCCCAACGTGCCTTCCATCTGGGCTGATCTGTCCTCGAATTCCCTCAGCCTGTGCTGCAGGAGACGCTCCTCGCGCAGCGCCGGATCGGAATACGCCTCGAGGGCGAACAGGATGAGCATGTTGACGAACGGGACGATCAGTTCGGTGCCGAAGCCCTCGAGCATGAAGCGGCATATGAGGTCGATTGCCTCGAAGGCGATCATGATGCTGCAGAGCAGCGCCGCCTTCTCATGCTTGCGGCGGAGGAGCCGCACGCCCAGCATGAGGAACAGCACGGCAAGGACGATGGAGACCAGGATGAGGATCGCGCCCACGATAAGCGTGGTGAGCGATGCATGGCCCGTCAACTCGAACTGCGAGAAGTCGAACCCGTTGCGGATGAGCGCGACGAGGATGAGCGCCGCGAGCACCATGCCGACGATCTGCACGACGCCTGCGATGATCGAGAGCACGCCGAAGACGCGGATCAGGAAGGGATACCTCTCACCCTCATGCTCGGGAGCGATGGTCTTCGCCATATCGATCCTCTTATTCTCTTAATCGTCGCCTCCCGGCGACTTTCGTCCTGTAATGCGGGCAACCGGATATGGGACATTGTTTCCTGACGGCGGGGATCGCGTGATGCTCGGTCCTGGGACTCGGATCTCTCT